>ERZ772819.13-NODE-13-length-131283-cov-26.729242_pt1 | contig 131283 bp, 137 predicted proteins | sample MGYA00580860_ERZ772819 | MGnify/ENA primary metagenome ERZ772819 (study PRJEB29015, sample SAMEA2737683) | human gut metagenome | biome: human gut; feature: human-associated habitat; material: faeces | place: China | collected 2012 ...
CAGGTCTTAAATGTCTCATATATCCGGCCGGATATATGAGACATTTAAGACCTGTCCCCCCTGTTTCATTTAAAGTTTAGAGTTTTCTAAATAATGTTTGCAGAATTTATTTATACAGCATGTTTGACATTTAGGACTTCTTGATACACAAGTATTTCTACCATGCCACACTAGTAAGTGATTAATATCTTTTAGTGATTCTTTTGGAAATATTCTAATTAAATCTTGTTCTATCTTTTCAGGTTCTTTTTGAGTAGATAATCCTACTAAATTAGAAATTCTTTTTGCATGAGTATCAACAGCGATTCCTTCTGCAATTCCAAAAACTTCTAGTAAAATAACATTAGCACTTTTTCTTCCAATTCCAGATAGTGAAATTAATTCCTCCATAGTGTGAGGAACTTCACCATTAAATTTTTCTAAAATTTGGTTTGCACATAATTTAATATTTCTTGCTTTATTTTTATAAAAACCACAAGGATGTATTATATTTTCTAGTTCGTTAATATCAATATTTGCATAATCTTGAATTGATTTGCATTTAGAAAACAAGGTTGGGGTTGTTTTGTTTACTCTTTCATCTGTACATTGAGCTGATAGCATAACTGCTACAACTAATTCAAAAGGAGTAGAGAAATCTAAACTACAAGTAGCATCAGGATAAGCTTTTTTTAATGAATTTATAATTTGAATTATTTCAGAATTTTTCAATTTAGTCACCTCTAAATATTATTTTATAAAATAATTATATTTTCGTCAATATTTTACTCTTTTTTGAAATTTGAAAAGTATTAAAGTTAAAATCTGAAAACTAAGTGAGAGTAAAGAGATAAAGTTAATTATACATAAAAAGGAACAAATAAATAAAAAAGATAATATAATATACAAAAACGATGGAGGTAATAGAAAAATGAAACATATATTAAGAAAAACTTTAGCAGTATGTCTAATTGGATTAGGTCTAGGAATATTACTTGTTTTATTACTTCCTTTAACAGGATGGTTATTCATTATTGGGGTTACCATTGTTTGCGTTGGTTTTATGTGGCTTGCATGTTAATAAAAAGGAGGGAGATACATATGACAGTAGTTGTAAAAAAAGTACCTAAGTTTTTAAGGGGATTTGTTAAATTGATATTTGGAATTAAAGATTAAAACAAAAAAAGAGCTTACGCTCTTTTTACTTTTCCATCTCTTAAACATTTAGCACATACAGAAATTCTTTTTACTTCACCATCAACTTCAGCTTTAACACTTCTTAAATTTGGTTTCCAAGTACGTGGTGATCTTTTACTTATATGAGAACGAGTAATGCTAAGTTTATTTCCATGACTAGCTGTTTTTTCACAAATTGCACATTTTGCCATATCTAAATTGCACCTCCTAAATTTCTTAATAAACTGACTATTGATAAGTTTAACACAAAAAGAAAAAAAAAACAAGTATTTTTTTAAAATTATAAAAAATTCCTTGCAAAATAGGAAAAATGTGGTATAATAAGTAAGCTAATAAAAACGAAAGGGTTGAAAAAAATGAATTGTAAAGTAGAAAAAACAAAAAATGCAAATGAAATTAAACTAGAAATAACAGTTGAATCAACAAGATTTGATGAAGCAATTAAAAAAGTATATTTTAAAAGTGCAAAATATTTTAATATACCAGGTTTTAGAAAAGGAAAAGCACCAATGCAAATAGTAGAAAAATACTATGGAAAAGAAATTTTCTATGAAGATGCTTTTAATGAAGTAGCACAAGAAGCTTTAGAAGAAGCTATTAAAGAAAATAAACTAGAAGTAGTAAGTAGACCTGATATTGAAGTAACACAAATAGAAAAAGGAAAAGATTTAATATTTACAGCTGTAATGCAAACAAAACCAGAAGCTAACCTTGGAAAATATAAAGGTATAGAAATTAAAAAAATTGAGTATAATGTATCAGACAAAGACATAGAGCATGAATTAGGACATATGCAAGAACATAATGCAAGATTAATTTCAATTGAAGATAGACCAGTAGAAACTGGAGATATAGCAACAATCGATTTCGAAGGATTTGTTGATGGAAAAGCTTTTGAAGGTGGAAAAGCCGAAGGACATGAATTAGAAATAGGAAGCAATACATTTATTCCAGGATTTGAAGATCAAGTAATAGGAATGAACATTGATGAAGAAAAAGAAATTAAAGTAAAATTCCCAGATGAATATTTTTCAAAAGACCTAGCTGGAAAAGAAGCTATGTTCAAAGTAAAAGTTCATGAAATAAAGAAAAAAGAATTGCCAGAATTAGATGATGAATTTGCAAAAGATGTAAGCGAATTTGACACACTAAAAGAATTAAAAGCAGATATAAAATCAAAACAAGAAAAACAAAATGAAGAAAAAGCAAAATATGAAACACAAGACGCTGTAATAAAAGAATTGTGTAAAGATGTAAAAGTAGATATTCCATCAGGAATGATTGAAATGGAAATTGACAATATGATAAAAGATATAGAACAACGTTTATCATACCAAGGATTAAAATTAGAACAATATCTTCAAATGATGGGTAAAACTATGGAAGATATAAGAAAAGAATATGAACCTCAAGCAATTGAAGGAATAAAATCAAGATTAGCATTAGAAGCAGTTATTAAAGCAGAAAAAATAGAAGCAACAGACAAAGAAATTGAAGAAAAAATAAAAGAAATGGCTAAGAATTATGGAAAAGAAAATGATAAAGAATTCCTAAACAATGAAAATGTAAAAAACTATATAAAACAAGGAATTGAATCAGAAAAAGCAATAGATTTCTTAGTGAAAAATGCAAAAATAAAATAATGAAAAATAAAAAGCTGGGGGATAAAAATTAACTCTAGCTTTTTGTCATAAAGGAGGAAAAAGTATGTTAGAAAAAAATAGTTTAGTACCATATGTTGTTGAACAAACAAGTAAAGGAGAAAGGTCTTATGATATTTTCTCAAGATTATTGAAAGACAGAATTATATTTTTAGGAGAAGATGTAAATCCAACTACATCTAGTTTAGTTATAGCACAATTATTATTCTTAGAATCAGAAGATCCTGATAAAGAAATTAGCTTATATATTAATTCTCCAGGGGGATCAATTACAGATGGAATGGGAATTATTGACACAATGAATTATATTACTTGTCCAGTTTCAACTATATGTATAGGAATGGCAGCAAGTATGGGATCAGCATTATTATGTGCAGGAGAAAAAGGAAAAAGATTTGCAACACCAAATGCAGAAATATTAATTCATCAACCACTAATCGGAGGTGGCGGACTTTCTGGTCAAGCTACAGAGATTAAAATTCATGCAGATCATTTAGTACGTACAAGAGAAAAATTAAATAAATTTTTAAGTGACAGAACAGGTCAATCAATTGAAACAATTGAAAGAGACACAGAAAGAGATCATTACATGACAGCACAAGAAGCTTTAGAATATGGATTAATAGATGGAATAATGGACAAAAGAAAATAAAAAGGAGAGAAAAGATTTATGGCAAAAAATGATACCCCAAAAAGTATAAGATGTTCATTTTGTGGAAAAGCACAAGAAAATGTAAGAAAAATAGTAGCAGGACCAGGTGTATATATTTGTGATGAATGTGTGGAGCTTTGTACTAGCATAATAGAGGCAGAATTATATGACGATGAAAAAGCAGGATATACATTAAATGAATTAAATGATATTCCAAGTCCAAAAGAAATAAAAAAAGTATTAGATGACTATGTAATAGGTCAAGATGATGCTAAAAGAACTTTATCTGTAGCGGTATATAATCATTATAAAAGAATTGCACATGAAGAAGTTGCTAAACAAGATGAAGTCGAAATCCAAAAAAGTAACATACTACTTTTAGGTCCAACAGGTTGTGGAAAAACATTATTAGCAAGAACACTAGCAAAAATTTTAAATGTTCCATTTGCAATTGCTGATGCTACGACATTAACAGAAGCAGGATATGTAGGAGAAGATGTTGAAAATATCTTACTAAAATTAATTCAAGCGGCAGATGGAGATATTGAAAAAGCTGAAAAAGGTATTATTTACATTGATGAAATAGATAAAATAACAAGAAAATCTGAAAATCCTTCTATTACTAGAGATGTTAGTGGCGAAGGAGTACAACAAGCATTATTAAAAATTATAGAAGGAACAGTTGCTTCTGTACCACCACAAGGAGGAAGAAAACATCCAAACCAAGAATTAATACAAATAAATACTGAAAATATATTAATAATATGTGGAGGAGCATTTGAAGGCTTAGAAAATATTATAAGAGACAGAACAGGAGAAAAAGCAATTGGATTTGGAAAGCAAGTAAAAAGTCAAAAAGATGTAAATCAATATGAAATATTTAAAGAGCTATTACCTCAAGATTTATTAAAATTCGGATTGATTCCGGAGTTTATAGGAAGGCTTCCTATAATAGCTACTTTAAAAGACTTAGACAAAGAAGCATTAATTAAAATTTTAGTAGAACCTAAAAATTCACTAGTAAAACAATATCAAAAACTATTTGAAATTGATGGCGTAGAATTAGTCTTTGAACAAGAAGCATTAGAAGCAATAGTAGATAAAGCAATAGAAAGAAAAACAGGAGCTAGAGGACTTCGTTCAATCATTGAAGAAATTATGAGGGATATTATGTTTGAAATTCCATCTAACCCTAATATAGAAAAATGTATTATTACAAAAGCAACTGTATCAGATAATGCAGAACCTGAAATAGTAATAAATGAAAATAAAGAAAGATTAAAACCAGTTGCGAAGAAAAAAAGGCAAATGCCAAAAACTAGTGAAAAAGAAACAGCTTAAATTGAATCTAAAATAAAAAATAAAGATAGCATAATTTAATAATTAAACAAAAAACTTTCAAATTAAAAATATTTGAAAGTTTTTTTGTTATAAAGACATCTTTGGTTTTCATATGTTTTATAAGGGGTTACAAGGGACAAGGGGGACAGGTCAAAACTGTCTCATTTTTTTTGATTTTGTAGAAAGGAGAATATAAAATATGAGAGAAAGAAAATATGCTAGAAATAAAGCAGTTGAATATGCTGGAAAATGGGCATATTCTAGAAATCCAAAGTATTATAATTTTGATTTAATAGGAGGAGACTGTACTAGTTTTGTTTCTCAGTGTATATTTGCAGGAAGCAATATAATGAATTATACAAAAGATATAGGATGGTATTATATAAATGGAAATAATAAATCTCCATCATGGACAGGAGTAGAGTTTTTACATAAATTTTTAGTAAATAATAGAGGAATTGGTCCATATGGAAAAGAAATAAATCAAAGTGATGTAAAATTAGGTGATGTTGCACAATTATCTTTTGATGGACAAAAATTTGTGCACACATTGATAATCATAAATGTAGAAAATAAAAGCTTAGAAGGAATTAAAATTGCTTCTCATACATTTGATAATTATGGTAAGTCAATTGCAGAGTATACATTTCAAAAGGTTAGATTTATTCAAATTGAAGGTGTAAGGGAGTAACTAAGGGTTTGCAATTTGCATATTAAAAAATAATTTAAATAAAATCTTGAAAGCAAAAATAGGATATGATAGAATAAAAATCGGTAAAAGAGAGGATGCTAAAATGGGGGAATGCAAATGAAAAAAATGTTAGTCATAATAGTAATTTTAGCAATGATATTAGTAAGCATGATAATTTATAAAAATATAGCAATTAATAAAAATAAAAGTGTAAATGTACAGGAAGTAGAACAAATAGAAGAATATATTTCAAAAATATATATGTGGAAAGAAATAACCAAAGAAGCTTTACCTACATTTGAAAACATAAATAATGCTAATGAATTATGGGTCTGGGAAGTAATAAAGAAAAATTTGGAGACATATGAAACAACATATGAAGAAATTCAACAAAAAGGAAAAGAATTATTTGGAGAAAAATTTGAAAAACAGATTCCGAAAGAAGGAAATGATAGCTTTTATTATGACAAAGAAAGCAATAAATATTTAGCAACAGAAATTGTTTTGGATGAAGAAGAGGATAGTTTTTTATTAAAAGATATAGAGAAAGAGGGAGAAAAATATAAAGTAAAAATTATAGAATATATAGAAGATTATTCAGAAGAAAATAAAGTAATAATAAGAAACTTACAGGAAGAAGAAATAGGAAGGGTAAGCACAAGTGATAGTGAAACAAAAATAAAAGAAATAGTAAAAAACAATAAAGAAAGATTTAGTCAGAAAAATATAGAGATAAAAAAAGAAAAAGATAATTTAGTAATAGAGAAAGTAAATAAGGAGTAAAAATGTTAGAAAAATTAGACAAATGCAATATATGTCCACATCAATGTAAAGTTAATAGGAACCAAGGAAAGATAGGTCGTTGTAAAGCAACTGAAAAAATTAAAATAGCACTTTATTCAACACATAATTTTGAAGAACCCTGTATTAGTGGAGAAAAAGGTTCTGGAACAATATTTTTTTCAAATTGCAATTTAAATTGTGTTTTTTGTCAAAATTATGAAATTAGTCAATTAGGAAAAGGAAAGGATATTTCTATAGAAGAATTGGCTAATATATTTTTGAAACAACAGGAAAAAAATGTCGAAAATATTAATTTAGTGACGCCAACAAGCTATATTCCACAGATTATAGAAGCAATAAAGATTGCGAAAAGTAATGGATTCAAATTACCAATTATATACAATACAAATGCATATGAAAAAGTAGAGACTCTAAAAATGTTGGAAGGATATATAGATATTTATTTACCAGATTTAAAATATGCAGAAAATGATGTGGCCAAAGAATATTCAAAAATAGATAATTATTTTGAAATAGCAACAAAAGCAATCCAAGAGATGATTAGGCAGGTAGGAATTCCAGAATTAAATAAAAAAGGCATAATGCAAAAAGGAGTAATGATAAGACATTTAGTATTGCCAAGTTATATTGAAAACAGTAAAAAGGTATTAAAATGGATTAAAGACAATCTAGATGATAAAATATATGTTAGTATTATGGCACAATATTTTCCGACATACAAAGCAAAAGAATATGAAAAAATAAATAGAAAGTTGACAAAAGAAGAATGGAAGAAAATAGAAAATTATATAGAAAAGCTTGAAATAGAAAATGGATATATGCAGGAACTTGGAGAACATGAAGAAGAATATGTGCCTAAATGGGATATATAAATTAATTATTTTAGTTTGAAAAGTAAATTTTATTATGATATAATTCAAAAAAAGTAAGGAGTATAAAAATGAAAATAAAAGTAATTGCCTCAACAAAAGTAGGATATAAAATGCCAAAAGAAGAAGCTATAGATTTTTCAGGTAAAGAAGCTGGAATTTGCTATTTACCAGATGATTTGGAAAAATTATTTGGAGAAGATAAAGAAAAAACATTAAAAAGAGCACAAAGAACATTGAAATCTGGTCATCATAGTGTATTTGGACATCCAACATATAATTTGACATTAGAAGGAATTCCAAAAATACTAGCTATGATATTAAATAATGAAAAAGTATACAATACTTCTGAAAAATCAGCAAGATATACTAAAATGAACCCATCAAAAGAAGAAAAGGAATTATACGAAAAATGGATTAATATTTATAAAGAAAAGATATCAGTAGAATATCCAAAAATAGATGAAAAAAGGGTAGAAAAATTAGCACAAGAAAATGCAAGATATTTAATTAGCATATTTACGCCAGCAACAATAATGGGGTATACAGTGAATTTTTGTCAATTAAATTATATTGTTCATTGGTTTGAAGATTATATTAAAAAAGAGGAAGATAATACTTTTTCAAAAAAATTAAAACCTGTACTACAAGAATTTATAGAACAGGTGAAGGATTTGACTGTTGAAGAATTAAATTCAGATGTAAAAAAGCGTACGATATCACTATTTGCTAAAAGAAAAGAAAGAAAAGAAGAGTTTGGAGAAAATTATTGTACAACATATTTAGCAAGTTTTGCACAATTAGCACAAGCACAAAGACATAGAACACTTAGTTATGAGATGTCATTGTTAGAAAATGCAAAATACTATGTGCCACCAATTATAAGAGGAACAGAATTAGAAAAAGAATGGCTAAAAGATATATCTTCATTAGAAGATTACTATCCACAGGGAATGTTAATTCAAGTAAATGAAAGAGGAACATTTGAAAATTTTATATTAAAATGTGAAGAACGTTTATGTGGAGCAGCTCAACTTGAAATTATGGATCAAACTAAAATTATAATGCAAAAATATTTAGAAAAAACAAAAGAAAGTGCTCCTGAAATTTATAATGAATTGTTACCATATTCAAAAGGAGCAAGATGCACATTTCCAGGGTGGAAATGCACAGCACCATGTGTGTTTGGAGCAAAAGATGCAATGAAAAGAAAAATATAGAAATTAAAGGAGAAAAAAGATGTTAAGTATAGTAGTAGCAAAAGCAAAAAATAATATAATAGGAAAAGATAATAAAATGATATGGCATTTACCAGAGGATTTAAAGCATTTTAAAGAGTTAACAACTGGACATGCAATTATAATGGGAAGAAAAACTTTTGAGTCATTAGGCAAAGTATTACCAGATAGAAAGCACATTGTTTTTACTCAAAATCCGGATTTTAAAGTAAATGATAATAATGTAGAAATTGTTCATTCTTTGTTACAAATTCAAGATTTAATTGAAGGAGAAGAAGAGGCTTTCATAATTGGAGGAGCTATGATTTATAATTTTCTAATGCCATATGTAAAGAAAATGTATGTAACAGAAATTAAAGAAGAGTTTGAGGGAGATGCATTTTTTCCTAAAATTAGTGAAAATACATGGAAAGAGACAAGCAGAGAAAAAGGAATAAAAGATGAAGAAAATCCTTTAGATTATGAATTTGTTACTTATGAGAGAATTTAATAATATAATAAATATTTTATAAGCTTTTGGTTAAACTAAAAATGTTAAAAAGGAGATTAATATGTTTAAACCAAAAGCTATTTATTTTGAAAATAAAATTTTAGAATATCCATTAGGAAAAAAATTAATGGAAAAATATAAAGAAATTCCAAAAATAGAAATTGAAAATCACAATAATATAGAAGAAATGAGGAAAAAGGAAAATAAAGAATTTCCAAATATGAAAAGAAATCTAATTATTGGTATTAGGAAAACACATAAATTCGTAGAAAATCACAAAACATCAGATTATTTGGTGCCATATACTTCTTCTGGTTGTACAGCTTCATGTATGTATTGCTATTTAGTGTGTAATTATAATAAATGTGCTTATTTAAGACTATTTGTTAATAGAGAACAAATGTTAGAAGAAATAATTAAAACATCAGAAAAAGCAGATAGAGATTTGACTTTTGAAATTGGTAGTAATAGTGATTTAGTATTAGAAAATACAATTACAGGAAATTTGCCATGGACTATTGAAAATTTTAAAAATGCTTCTAAAGGATATCTAACATTTCCTACAAAATTTGATATGATAGATGATTTGCTAACATTGGATCATCAAGGAAGAGTAATTATTAGAATGAGTGTTAATCCAGAAGAAATAATTAATAAAGTTGAATTTGGTACTTCTAGATTAAAAGGAAGAATTGAAGCAATTAATAAACTAAAAGAAGCGGGATATAAAATAGGAATATTAATTGCACCAGTTATTTTAGTAGATAATTGGAAACAATTATACTCAGAATTAATTAAAAGATTAAATGAAGAATTATCAGAAAAAGTAAAAAGTGATGTGTTTTTTGAAATTATTTTTATGACATATAGTTATGTTCATACAAAGATAAATGAAGAAGCTTTTCCAAATGCAATAAATCTATACAATGAAAAAATTATGACAGGACGAGGAAGAGGAAAGTATAGGTATAAAAATGATATAAGAAAAGAAGGCGAAAATTTTTTACGAGAACAAATGAATAAGTATTTTTCAAATAATACAATTGAGTATATAGTATAAAAAATACAAAAAATGGAATTTTTTTCAAAAAAGCTTGACATAATTGATTAAAAATTGTATAATAAAAATACAATATGCATTAAAAAGCATTTTGTGTAAAACCAGCAAAAACATATCCATATCAAACACATAATTCAATGCTGGTCTCCAAACATTTTATTATTAAGTGTTTGGAGTTTTTTTATATTAAAAAATAAAAATGAAAAATATAAGATTAGTATAAATTATATGGCTTTTCAATTTGTTTAATGTATGATATAATATACACATAAAATAAAAAAAGGAAGAGATTTAGATGTCATATATAGAATTTAAAAATGTTTGTAAAGAATACAAAATGGGAGAAATAATTATAAAAGCACTAGATAATACAAATTTTGAAATAGAAAAAGGAGAATTAGTAGTAATAGTAGGACCATCAGGAGCTGGAAAAACAACTACTCTTAATATATTAGGAGGAATGGATAATGCTACATCTGGAAAAGTAATAGTTGATGGAAAAGATATTACTAATTTAAATAATAAAAAATTAATTCAATATAGAAGAGAAGATATAGGATTTGTATTTCAATTTTATAATTTAGTACAAAACTTAACAGCAAAAGAAAATGTCGAATTAGCGACGCAGATTTGTAAGGATTCATTAAATCCTGATGAAGTAATAGAAAAAGTAGGATTGAAGAATAGAAAGAACAATTTTCCATCTCAGTTATCTGGAGGAGAACAACAAAGAGTAGCAATAGCTAGAGCAATTGCGAAAAATCCTAAGTTATTATTATGTGACGAACCAACAGGAGCATTAGACTACAAAACTGGAAAGCAAATTTTACAATTATTACAAGATACAGCTAAGAAAGAAAATATGACAGTTTTAATAATTACTCATAATGGTGCCATAGCACCAATGGCGGATAAAGTAATTCATTTTAAAAATGGAACAGCAGAAAAAATAGAAATAAATAAAAATCCAATATCAGTTGAACAAATAGAATGGTGAGACAAGAGGGACAGGTCTTTTTTGTCTCATAATTGAGCAGAAAAATGAAAAAATAATAAGAAACAATAAATAATGAGACAAAAAAGACCTGTCCCTCTTGTCTCATGAGAGGAGAAAAAATGAAGAGTGCTTTATTAAAAGATAGTATAAAAGAAATAAAAAATACATATAAGCGATTTTTGTCTATATTAGTAATGGCTTTTTTAGGTGTTGGTTTTTTTGCTGGGATGAGAGCAGCTTCACCAGATATGGTAGATACTATTGATCAGTATTATAAAGAAAGTCAGGTATATGACATTAAAATATTATCTACTTTAGGATTAACAAATGATGATATAGATGCTCTTTCTGAAATAGATGAAATAGAAAACACAGTGGGAACATATGAAACTGAAAGTAAAATAGAAATTGATAATAAAGAAATTATTACTAAAATTATGAGCGTAGAAAAATTGAATAAACCAATTTTATTGCAAGGAAATCTTCCTAAGGCACAGAACGAGTGTGTTGTAGAAGATAGTTTTTTGACCGCTAACCATAAATCTATTGGAGATACTATTGAAGTTGAAGCAGAGAAAACAAAAAATGACGAAGGAGAAGAGGTTGAATATTTAAATAAAAATATTTTAAAAATTGTAGGAACGGTAAAAAGTCCTTTATATATTTCAAGAGATAGAGGAACTAGTAGTTTAGGTTCTGGAAAAATTGATTATTATATTTATGTACCTAAAGAAAATATTAAAGCAAATGAAATTTATACTAATATATACATAAAATTAAAAAATAGTGAGAATTATACAACTTCTAGTGAAAAATATGAAGAATATATTGCAGAAGTGAAAGAAAAAATAGAGGCTATTAAAGAAGAAAGAGAAAAAGCAAGACATGATAAATTGGTAGATATTGCGACAAGAAAAGTAAAAGAAGCAGAAGAAAAATTAAATGAGAATAAGCAAAATGCACAACAACAAATAGAAGAAGCTAAGCAAGAAATAGAAAATGGAAAGAATAAAATTGAAAAAGCAGAGGTTAAGTTGAATAGTAGTAAAAAAGAGGCTGATACAAAATTTAAAAGTGCTTATAATCAAATACAGATGGCTAAAAAATCTATATTTCAGAATGAAACTCAACTAAACCAAAAAGAACAAGAAGCAGGTCAACAAATAACTGAATTAGAAATAAAAAAACAAGAATTACAAACACAATTTGATACTATTGAAAATAACTTGACACAACTTGAAACACAATATAATCAAATTAAAGATAATCCGAATATTTCAGAAGAACAGAAACAAATGTTGGAAAACAAAATACAAATGTTAAAACAATCGAAACAAACAATAAAAGAAGGAATTGAACAAATTAATAATGGAATAACAACAGGTAAACAAGAAATAGAAAATGCAAAGACACAATTACAAAATGCAAAAAATGAGTTAACAAAAAAAGAAAAACAATATGAAGCAACGAAAACTGCTACTTATAGTAGTTTAGAAAATGCAAAAATAGAGATTGAAAAATCAAAAACAGAGTTAGAAAAAGGAGAAAAAGAGCTAGAAGAAAAACAAGAAGAATTTAAAGATAAAATAGCAGATGCAGAGTCAAAATTAATTGATAGTAGAGAAAAAATTGCCAATATAGAAAATCCAACATGGTATGTTTTAGATCGATATAGTAATACAGGTTATAATAGCTTTATACAAGACACTGAAAGTATTGAAAATATATCAAAAGTATTTCCAATTGTATTTTTTATGGTAGCATTGCTAATTTCACTAACTTCTATGACAAGGATGGTAGAGGAACAAAGAACTCAAATAGGAACACTTAAAGCACTTGGATACAATAAACTCCAGATTGCTAGTAAATATGTTATCTATGCTGGGTTAGCTTGTGTTATAGGTGGAGTACTAGGAATGAGTGTGGGATTTGTTTTATTACCCCAAATTATCTGGACGATGTATCAAATGATGTATCAAATGACAGACAACATACATATTAGTTTTAATATAATAATTGGTGGAATGGGGCTTTTATTGATTTGCGTATGCATTATTGGTGCAACTATATATGCAGTTTTAAAAGAATTAGTTCAAACACCATCTACTTTAATGAGACCAAAAGCACCTAAAATGGGAAAAAGAGTATTACTAGAGAAAATACCATTTATTTGGAAAAGATTAAGTTTTTCTCAAAAGGTAACAGTAAGAAATATTTTTCGATATAAAAAAAGATTTTTAATGACAATTATCGGAATTTTAGGATGTACAGCACTAATTGTGGTAGGTTTCGGAGTTAGAGATTCAATTCGATGTATTATGCCAAACCAATTTGAAAAGGTGTTTAACTATGACATGCAAATAGGGCTAAAAAACGGATTAGAGGATGAGCAAAAACAAAAATATATTATAAGTTTACAAGAAAAAACAGAATTAGAAAAAGTAGTGGAAACTTATATGACTTCTAATATAGCGAAAAATCAAGAAAACGAAGAAGACGTACAAATCATTGTACCAAAAGAACCAAAAGATTTGGATGAAGTAATAAATTTAACAGATGTAAAAACAGGAGAAAAGGTACAATTAGAAGAAAATGCAATATGTTTAACAGATAAGGTAGCTGAATTATTAAATGTTAAGCAAGGTGATACGATTACTTTAAAAGACAGCAAAGATAAGGAAAGGCAAGTAAAAATTTCTAATATAGTAGAAAATTACGTATATCATTATGTTTATATGTCAAGAATTACTTATGAAAATTTGTATGGAGAAAATTATAATACAAATATGTTATTTACTAAAAATAATAATTTAAGTGAAGAACAAGAAACAAATTTAGCAACTGAGATTATGAACCAAAGTGAAGTTGCAAGTATTAGCAGAAATTCTTCTATTATGAATTTATTAGATGATACAATGAAATCTTTAAATTATGTGGTAATTATCCTAATTGTATCAGCTGGATTACTTGCGTTTGTGGTATTATATAATTTATCTAATGTTAATATTAGTGAGAGAATAAGAGAACTTGCAACAATTAAAGTACTAGGATTTTATGATAAAGAAGTATATTCTTACGTGACAAGAGAAACTGTTATATTAACTGCCATTGGAATTGTATTAGGGCTAATCGGCGGATATTTTTTAAATTACTTTATTATACGGAACTTGTGAAATTAATATGTTACGATTTGCTAAAATAATACAACCAATAAGTTATGTGTATGCTACATTGATAACGATTGGATTTACGATAATTGTGAATATTGTGACTTATTTTGCTTTGAAGAAAATTGATATGATAGAAAGTTTGAAAAGTGTGGAGTAAAAAAGTTAATGAAGAAGAAGGAGTTGCTAGTATGGCACAATTTGAGAAGTTTTTTATTCAAATAAAAGAAAAAATACTTGCAATTTATTACTAAATATAGTACAATAGGTATGTCAAAAAAACAGACCTTTTACTTAGCTTTAAGATTAGCACCTAAACTTTGAGCTCAGTTTAAGGAAAAGAAAAAATATTTAGGAGGTGTAAACACATGACAAAGGAAAGAAAACAAGAAGTAATAAACACATATAAAAGAGAAGAAAAAGATACTGGTTCACCAGAAGTTCAAATAGCTCTTTTAACAGAAAGAATCAACGAATTAACAGAACACTTAAAAGTACATAAAAAAGACAATCACTCAAGACGTGGTCTTTTAAAAATGGTTGGAAAAAGAAGAAATTTATTAAACTATTTAGCTAAAAAAGACGTTAACAGATATAGAGAAATCGTTGAAAAATTAGGATTAAGAAAATAAATTGACTGGTAAAAGCCTATGCTTATTTTAGCACGGGCTTTTATCAAGAAAAATCTTATTAAAAATGTCAAGTAAGAAATTTAGGTAAGTAGCTTGTATAATGTATTATTAATACTAATATATTATAGAGGTTACAATCTAAATAAACTTGACAGAATATAGGTGCAAAAAATATATGAGCCATAAAAATTATTTTATGGAAAAATTAATATTGAAATAAAAATAAAAATGTATCAATATTAGTAAAAAGGAGGAAAATATGTTTAGAACTTATGAAACAGAATTAGCAGGAAGAAAACTTGTAATAGAAACAGGAAAAATGGCAGGACTTGCCAATGGAAGCGTATTAGTACGTTATGGAGATACATGTGTATTAGTTAATGTAACAGCTTCAAAAGAACCAAGAGAAGGAATTGACTTTTTTCCATTATCAGTAGACTTTGAAGAAAAATTATATTCAGTAGGAAAAATACCAGGGGGGTTCTTAAAAAGAGAAGGAAAACCAAGTGATAAAGCAATTTTAACATCAAGAGCAATAGATAGACCATTAAGACCACTATTTCCAAAAGACTTTAGAAATGATGTAGTAGTTGTTGCTACAGTACTTTGTGTAGAGCAAGACAATTCACCAGAAGTTGCAGCTATGATAGGAGCTGCTTGTGCTTTAGCTATTTCAGATATTCCATTTAATGGACCAACAGCAGCTGTAAATGTAGGATTGGTAGACGGAAATGTAATTATAAATCCAACAGAAGAACAAAGAGAAAAAAGTGACTTAACATTAACTGTTGCTGGAACTTTAAATAAAATTACTATGATAGAAGCAGGAGCTAATGAAGTTCCAGATGATACAATGTTAGAAGCAATTAAAGAAGCACATAAAGAAATTAAAAAAATATGTAAATTTATTTCTGATATTCAAAAAGAAATCGGAAAACCAAAATTTGAATATAAATCTTTTGAAGTGGATCATGATGTATATGAATATATTGAGGAAAACTTTAAAGTAGAAATGAAAGAAAAAGTTCAAGAAGCAGATAAAGAAACAAGAGACAACAATATAGATGAACTAACAAATAAAATTGAAGAAGCTTATAAAGAAAAATTTGGAGAAGAATTGTATGAAGAACATAAAGGAGATTTAGGGGAAGCAATTTATAAACTAGAAAAAAAATGTGTAAGAGAAATGATTTTTGTTGAACATAAAAGAGTAGATGGAAGAGCTTTAGATGAAATAAGACCATTATCTTGTGAGGTTGGATTACTACCAAGAGTACATGGAAGTGCATTATTTACAAGAGGACAAACTCAAGTAATGTCAATAGCAACTTTAGGAATGATAAGTGAAGAACAAGTATTAGATGGAATTGATACAGAAGAATCAAAAAGATATATGCATCATTATAACTTCCCAAGTTATTCAGTAGGAGAAGCAAGACCATCTAGAGGACCAGGAAGAAGAGAAATAGGACATGGAGCTTTAGCAGAAAAAGCATTAGTACCAGTTTTACCTTCTAAAGAAGAATTTCCATATGCAATAAGAGTTGTATCAGAAGTATTATCTTCAAATGGATCTACATCACAAGCAAGTATTTGTGGTAGTACATTATCTTTAATGGATGCGGGAGTACCAATTAAGAGACCTGTTGCAGGAATTTCAACAGGATTAGTTACAAATCCAGACAATGATGAAGATTATGTAATGTTAGTAGATATACAAGGGTTGGAAGACTTTTTTGGCGATATGGACTTTAAAGTAGGTGGAACTGAAAAGGGAATTACAGCTATTCAAGTAGATATTAAATGTGACGGATTAACTTATGAAATAATAGCAGAAGCATTTGAAAGAACAAGAAAAGCAAGGAAACATATACTAGAAGATGTTATGTTGCCAGTTATTTCAGAACCAAGAAAAGAAGTTTCAGAATATGCACCAAGAATTGTAAGTACAACAATTAAAGTAGATAAAATAAAAGACGTAATTGGACCTGGAGGAAAGATGATAAATAAAATCATTGAAGAAACAGGAGTAAAAATTGATATTGAAGAAGATGGACAAGTATTTATTTATTCAACAGATAATCAAAAAGCAGAACAAGCACTAGAAATGATAGAAGATATAGTAAGAGAAGTTGAAGTTGGAGGAATATATTACGGAGAAGTTGTAAGGATAATGAACTTTGGAGCATTTGTTGATTTAGGATGCGGAGGAAAAGAAGGGTTACTTCATATTTCAAAGATTTCAAAAGAAAGAATAAAAAATGTAGAAGATGTACTTCATGTAGGCGATAAAGTTACAGTTAAAGTAATTGAAATTGATGATCAAGGAAGAATAAATCTTTCAATGAAAGACTTAACTGATAAAGTTGAAGAAACAGAAGAATAAAATTTATACAAGAGAGAGAAAGATGAAGGAATAAAAAAGAATTTAAAACCTTCATCTTTTTAAATCTTGGTAAATATTAAGGAGAAAAGCTAATGAACAATAATAAAAAAATATTGGGAAAAGTCATCTATGTTATAACATTACTATTTTTATTAGTAATATTATATTTTGCATATGAGTATTATCAAAGCAACAATTTTAATGATTTTATACGTAGCGAGAAAAACTTATATACATCAAAATTTAAAAGAGATAAAGAAACAAAATATTCACAAAAAAGTAGTTATAAAATATCTTCTGATGAATTTAATGATGCAATGTTTTATAAAGAAGTGCAAGTAGAAAAAAATCAACCATATAAAATAACATGTATGGTAAAAACAGAAAATGTAATACCACAAGAACAACAGGCAGGAATAGGAGCTCAAATTTCCATAGAGGGGTCAACAGAAAGATCGATAGCGATTCAAGGAACAAATGAATGGCAAAAGATAGAATTAATTTTTAATTCAAAAAACAGAGATAGTATTAATATAGGATTTAGATTAGGAGGAAATTTAGGGTTAGCAAAAGGAAAAGCATGGTTTTCTGATTTTAAATTAGAAGAAGGAACAACAAATTCAAACAATGAATGGAAGTTTGCTTGTTTTATTTTAAAAACAACAGATGTAAACTTAAATGGAAAAGAAATAAAATTACAAATTAATAATAGTGATGAAAATGATATAAAAAATACAATAAACAGGTTTGAAACATCTTGTTATACATTATCTAAAAATAAAATGAAAGCAAAATGTGATATATATGAAATAAACACACCTTTAAATGAATTATCCTATGATGAACAATTTGGATATTATGTAGCACCAGAAAATGTAGAAGCGCAAATAAAAGAAACAATTACCAATAGTGACTATGATCACATATTTGTAATTGTAAGGTTACGGGGATGAAGAACACGAAAATGATATTGAAGTAAATGATTGGATAGGACTTCGGTTCAATGGATTACTATGGAATAGGTTTTTCTAACATAAGACTTCCTAATGACTCAAAAAGCTATATTTATAAATATGATTCTCGTATAAATGCATTTCCAGAAGAAGTATTTTTACATGAATTTTTACATTCTTTAGAAAGAAATGCACAAGAATATGGATATGATAGACCAGAGTTACATGCTTATCAAGAATATGGATACAAAAATGAAAAATTAATAGGGCAAAAAAAGTGGTATACAGACTACATGAATAAAGAAATAAAAACAACCTCTGGAAACATTGGATTACCAAAAGAAATATATACGCTAAAACCAGCTAAAAACAATGAATTTAATTATTCATATGAAATGCAAGTGTTTAAACAACCAGAAAATATAATAGAAGAAATAAGAGAAATAATAGAAAACTTAATTAGCAAAGTAAAAATTTTGACACAGTAGGGACAGGTCTTAAATGTCTCGCGAAAAAGTCTAATAATGTAGAAAAACGTCAAAAAATAATGAATTAAAATAAAAAGGATTAGAAAAGAGGAAAAAAAGTGAAAGTAACAGAATTTAATTATGATTTACCAGAAGAATTAATAGCACAAACACCATTAGAAAAAAGAGATGAATCAAGATTAATGATATTAAATAGACAAGAAAAAACAATAGAACATAATACTTTCAAAAACATAATAGAATACTTAAAACCAGGAGATGTATTAGTAAGAAATAATACCAAAGTAATTCCAGCTAGATTATATGGAAAAAAAGAAACTGGAGCAAATGTCGAATTTTTATTATTAAATAATATAGAAGGAGATAAATGGGAATGTATCGTAAGACCAGGAAATAAATTACATGTTGGAACAAATGTGATTTTTGGAGAAGGACTATTAAAAGCAAAAATATTAGAAATTATGCCTGGTGGAACTAGAAAAGTCGAATTTAGTTATAAAGGAATTTTTAATGAAATTTTAGATAAAATAGGAATGATGCCACTTCCACCTTACATACATGAAGAATTAAAACAAAAAGATAGATATCAGACTGTTTATGCAAAATATGATGGATCAGCAGCAGCACCTACAGCAGGGTTGCACTTTACACCAGAATTATTAAAAAGATTAGAAGATAAAGGTGTTATTATTGCAAATGTAACTTTACATGTTGGAATAGGAACATTTAGACCAGTAAAAGAAGATACAGTAGAAAATCATGAAATGCATTCTGAACATTATTATATAAAGCAAGAAGATGCAGAAAAGATTAATAATGCTAAAAAAGAAGGAAGAAGAGTAATTGCAGTAGGAACTACATCTTGTAGAGTATTAGAGACAATAGCAGATGAAAACGGTATAGTAAAAGAAACAGAAGGAGATACAAAAATATTTATTTATCCAGGGTATAAATTTAAATGTTTAGATGGACTAATAACCAACTTTCACTTGCCACAATCAACACTACTAATGTTAGTATCTGCATTAGCAGGAAAAGAATACATAATGAAAGCATACAAAGAAGCAGTAAAAGAAAAATATAGATTCTTTTCGTTCGGAGACGCAATGTTTATAAGTTAGCCGTGCGATGCGGAGCAAGCTACGGATAACTTATGCAACTGAGTGAAACGAAGTTGTATACAATAAAAAGGATAAAGGAGGAAAAAATGAAACCAGCAGTAACATATGAACTATTACACGAATGCAAACAAACAGGAGCAAGAAGAGGAATAATACACACACCACATGGAGACATACAAACACCAATATTTATGCCAGTTGGAACACAAGCAACTGTAAAATCAATGACTCCAGAAGAACTAAAACAAGAAGTAAATGCTCAAATAATACTATCAAACACATATCATTTATATTTAAGACCAGGAAATAAAATAGTAAAAGAAGCAGGTGGATTACACAAATTTATGAATTGGGATAGACCAATATTAACAGACAGTGGAGGATTTCAGGTATTTAGTTTAGGAGATTTAAGAACAATTCATGAAGAAGGAGTGGAATTTAAATCTCACTTAGATGGTAGCAAACACTTCTTTTCACCAGAATCTGTTATGGAAATTGAAGAAGATTTAGGTGCGGATATAATAATGGCATTTGATGAATGCTGTCCATACCCATCTACATATGAATATACTAAAAATTCAATGGAAAGAACAACGAGATGGGCAAAAAGATGCAAAGAAGCACATAAAACTGTAGACAAACAAGCTTTATTTGGAATTATTCAAGGAGGATTTTATAAAGATTTAAGAACTCAAAGTGCAAAAGAATTAATTGAATTAGATTTGCCAGGGTATGCTATAGGAGGAATTAGTGTTGGAGAACCAAAAGAAGAATTTCTAGATATTTTAAAATATACAACGCCTCTTATGCCAAAAGACAAACCAAGATATTTGATGGGAGTAGGAACACCAGATTATCTAATAGAAGCTGCAATGGCTGGAATAGATATGTGTGATTGTGTTTTACCAACAAGAATTGCTAGAAATGGAACAGCTATGACATCACATGGAAAAGTTGTAGTAAGAAATGCAACATATGAAAGAGATTGGACTCCTTTAGACCCAGAATGTGATTGCTATACTTGCAGAAATTATACCAGAGCCTATATTAGACATCTTATAAAAGCAAATGAAATTTTAGGAGTAAGATTATTATCAATTCATAATTTAAAATTCTTGACTAATTTAATGGAAAGGGTTAGAATAGAAATAGAGAATGATAATTTAGGCAATTTTAAAGAAGAATTTTACAAAAAGTATGGGTACACCAAATAGAAGGAGATGGTACAAATGAATTTAATAGAAGAAGAATTTCAAAATAAAGAAGAAAAAAAGAAAAAAAGAACAACAACAATTATATTAGTGGCAATTATTTTTGTATTTATAGCAATAATTGCTACAGTTGGATATTTAATGTACTTACAAAATTCAACATTAAAAGTTTTATTAGATGGAAAAGAAAATTCAAAAGTAAAACAATTAATACAAATAGAAGATGACGGAACAGTATATTTCCCAATAAAAGAAGTAGCAAGTTATTTTGGATATGAAAGTTATAACGGAGAATATAAAGACAAATCTGAAAATGCAAGCAAATGTTACATTCAGAATGAAAACGAAGTTGCAAATTTTTCATTAGGTTCTAACAAAATTTATAAATTAGACTTAACGAATTCAAACGATAACTACGAATATTCATATACTAAAAAACCAGTAAAAGCAAAAGAGGGAATTTTATATGCTACTTCAGAGGCAATTGAAAAAGCATTTAATGTAAGTTTCCAATATGATCAAGATAAAAATAGAATAATAATATACACATTGCCTTATTTAGTTCAAAGCTACTCGGGCAAAGTTTTAGATAGCGGATATAGTGAAATAAGTGATGTATTTGCTAATAAAAAGGCAATATTACAAAATATGTTAGTAGTTAAAAAAGGCGAAAATAAAAATATATATGGCGTAATTGATACACAGGGAAAAACTATTTTAGAAGCTAAATATGATAATATAACATATCTTCCTAATGTAGGAGACTTTTTAGTCGAAAGCAATAAAAAAGTTGGAGTGTTGTCTAAAAATGGAGAAACTAAAATTCAAATTATATATGATTCTATAGAATTAATGGATAGTGATGCAGGATTATATGTTGTGAAAAAAGATAATAAATACGGAGTTCTAGACCTACAAGGAAAAACAAAAATATTTACTGAAAATGATGAAATAGGTATTGATGCTTCTAAATTTGAACAAAACAACATAAAAAATAGATATTTATTAGCAGAGAATTTAATTCCTATAAGAAAAGATAAATTATGGGGATTATATGACAAAAATGGAAGAAAAATAGTTGATTTTAATTACGACAGTTTTGGATATGTTGCTTCAACAAATAAAGATGCTTTAAATTTATTGGTAATACCAGACTACAATGTAATAGTAGCTTGCAAAGAGAAAAAATACACATTACTAAATTCAGCGGGAGAAGAATTATTTGCACCAATAGCAGATGATATTTACATGACAATTGATGGAGGAGAAAAACATTATTGGATAGCTGTAAATGACCAAAGAATGGATGCAACAGAGTTCTTGGATAAAAAAGGAGTATCTTCAAATAATTCTACGTCATCAAATAAAGCAAATAATACAACAAACAACAATTCAAAAGATTCTAATGAAACAAATAATGATAATGGCGCAAATAATGAAAGTCAAGAAACAAGTGAGCAACAAGACAATCAGGAACAAGAAAATGATGAGAATTCTTAAAAATTTTTAATATTATAAAAAAGTAAATGTTTTTTAAAAAAAGCATTTACTTTTTTTAAAAAGTTGTATAAAATATAAGAGAGAAAATGTCGAAAATATTAGAAAAATAATATTATGATTATTTTAACAAAAGAAAATGTAAAAAGAGAAAGGAAGTATATCAATGAAAATACTAATGTTGACATGGGAATATCCACCAAGGGTAGTTGGAGGGATAGCTAGAGTAGTATATGATATATCAAGAACTTTATTAAAGGATGGACATGATGTAACTGTTGTAACTTATAGAGAAGGAGATACACCATATTTTGAAGATGATAAAGGAGTAAAAGTATATAGAGTTGATAATTACATGATAAACCCAAACAATTTTATTGATTGGATTATGCAGTTAAACTTTAATATGGTAGCAAAAGTGAATGAAATAATGAAAGAACAAGGAGAATTTGATGTAATACATGCACATGATTGGCTAGTAGCATATGCAGCAAAAACATTAAAAAATTCTTACAATATACCAATTGTATCAACTATACATGCAACAGAAGCAGGAAGAAACAGTGGCATACATGATGAAACACAAAGATATATTAATGATACAGAATGGATGTTAACATATGAATCTGCTGAGGTAATTGTTAATAGTAATTATATGAAAAATGAATTACAAAGATTATTTGGTTTACCATATGAAAAAATTAATGTAATACCAAATGGAGTTAATTTAAATTTATTTAATGGAATAGAGAGAGATTATAATTTTAGAAGAAAATATGCCATGGACAATGAAAAAATCATATTGTTTATGGGAAGACTTGTTTATGAAAAGGGAATACAACATTTAATTTCTGCAATGCCAAAAATATTAGAAGGATATCATGATGCTAAACTTGTGATATGCGGTAAAGGTGGAATGCAAGATGAATTACAAGAACAAGTAAATGCAATGGGAATTGGAAACAAAGTATATTTTGCAGGATATATGAACGGAAAAGATGTTCAAAAAATGTATAAAGCAGCAGATATAGCAGTATTTCCTAGTACATATGAACCTTTTGGCATTGTAGCTTTAGAAGCAATGCTTTCAGAAAATCCAATTGTTGTTTCAGATATTGGAGGATTAAATGAAATTGTAGAACATAGAGTAAACGGAATGAAAGCATATTGTGGAAATCCTAATTCTATTGCAGATTCTATTTTAGAATTGTTATATGATCATAAATTATGTGCAGACATAACAAGAAAGGCAAAAAATAAAGTAAGAAATGAATACAATTGGAGTAAAATTGCACAAGATACACATTTTACATATCAAAAAGCAATATGTCAATCAATGGCAGAAAAACAAAAAAGAGAATTGGAACAAGAAAGAGCTAAAAAAGCCAAAAAAGCTAAAAATACAGAGAATGAAATTACAAACTTACTTAATTTCAAAAAACGTCAAGCATATGCGTAAAATAGAGAGAATTATTTATTTTAGTATAAATAATTCTTTTATATTACCTAAACTAAAAAGAAATATTGAAAAAATAAAAAAATACTGATAAAATGAAAAAGAAAAATAATATTAAGTTAGTTTGTAAATTCTACAAATTTAGCAAAAAAATAATGTATAATATAAAAGTAGCCAATAAAGAAATATAAATAAAAAATTATTAGAAGAATATACAAGTAAGACATGGAGGAACAAAAATGGGAGAAGAATTTAAATCAGGATTTGTAACTTTAATAGGAAGAACAAACGTAGGAAAATCTACATTGTTAAATTTATTAGTTGGAGAAAAAGTTGCTGCAATTGCAAACAAAGTACAAACTACAAGAACAGCAATTAAAGGAATAGTCAATAGACAAAATTCTCAAATTATATTTGTTGATACACCAGGAATACATAAACCAAAAACTAAGTTGAACGAAACCATGGTAGAAACATCTTTTACAAGTTTAACAGACAGTGATATTGTTTTATTTTTAATTGAAGCAACAAGTGAAGATATAGGAAGAGGAGATAGGATAATTTTAGATAAAATAAAAGAATCTAAAAGAAAAACAATTTTAATTATTAATAAAATAGATTTAGTAAAAAGAGAAAAACTTTTAAATTTAATAGATATTTATAGTAAAGAATATAAATTTGAAGCTGTAATTCCTATTTCAGCAACAAATATAAAATATAAAGAAGTAATTTTGGAAGAAATAGAGAAGAACTTAAAACCAGGGCCTGCATATTATGATATAGAGGAATATACTGATCAAACATTAAGGCAACTTGCAGAAGAAACAATTAGAGAAAAAGCTTTAAAAATGTTACAAGATGAAGTACCACATGGGATTTTTGTGGAAGTAGAAAAGATGAAACAAAGAAAAAATAAAAATAATGAAGATATATATGATATAGAAGCAACTATATACTGTTTAAAAAATTCTCATAAAGGAATTATTATTGGAAAAAATGGAGAAATGCTAAAAAGAATCGGAAGATCTGCTAGAATTGATATGGAGGAGAATTTTGGAGTAAAAGTAAATTTGAAAACTTGGGTTAAAGTAAAAGAAGATTGGCAAGATAATAATTCAATAGTAAGTAAATTTAAATTAAAATAACAAGTATAAAAATGAAAAAATAGCAAAAGATAAAATTAAAGGTAAAACTTTAAGAAAAAGGAAGTGAAGCTTATGATAAGGAAAATAGCATGGGATACCTTTAAAAATACAGGTGATATTAATGCATTTTTAGAATTAAAACAAATTGAAAATATAGAAAATGAAATGAACAAAGAAAAGGGTAATAAGAAAAATGGCAAATATAAAAATGAATGGAATAATATTGTCTGAACACAATATGGGAGATTTTGATAAAATGCTAACAATGCTTACACCAGGAGTAGGAAAAATCTCTTGTGTCGCTAAAGGAGCGAGAAGACCTAAGAGCGCTCTTTTAGCAGGCACGCAGATGTTCTGCTTTGGGGAGTATTTATTATATAAAGGAACAAGTACATACCATATAAGTTCAGTAGAACCAATTGAAGTATTTTATAATATAAGAACAGATTTGGATAAGTTGAGATATTCTGTGCATATAAATAAAATTATTCAGGATGTAACACATGAAAATCAAAATTGTTTTTATATTTTGCAATTACTGTTAAATACATTGTATATAATATCTGAAACAGACAAAGACTTGGATTTGATTTTAAGTATATTTAAATTAAGATTATTATCTTTAACAGGATTTGTTCCAAATATAAAAGATTGTGTTAATTGTAAGGAAAAAGAAAATATAAAAACATTTAGCTTAAAGGATAATGGATTTAAATGTGAAGCATGTAGTAGACAAGATACTTCAGCTATAAATATAAGCAAAAGTACTCAAAATGCTATAAAATATGCAATATCGGCACCAGCCAAGAAATTGTATTCTTTTGAATTAAAAGATGATGCATTGGAAGAATTTAAGTTAGTTACTAAATTGTATTTTGATGAGAAATTAGAAAAAGAATATAAAATAGAAGGTTTTTAAATATAGGTAAATTGTTAAACATGTTTTTTATTGCATAAGTAAGGTTAGAAGGCGGTAAATCCACAATTTAAATAATAAATAGCTTGATTGAAGAGAAAAATAGAAAATATTATATAAAAAAATGAGGGATGTTCACGGGAAAATATTTATATGTATATGGTTTTATAATTTTTTCAATTTCAATACACAACATAAAAATTTCTAAAATAAATTAATGGCACTCTTTCACTTAGTCCGAGCTAAGGCTCGACGTGAACATTTTCCATTAATTTATTTAAGAAATTCTAATATTGTTCCAATCATATTCAAAAATTATAAAACCATATACATATAAACATTTTAGCCTGAGTGAAAGCGGCACATTTTTTTATATTAAATTTTCTTTTTGAACGTAATGAATAATATTTATTATTTAAATTGTGGATTTACCGCCTTCTAACCTTACTTATGCAATAAAAAACCAAAACTTAAAACAAAAAAGGGGTTGAAAAAAATAGAAATAACATATATAATGAAAATATAACTATAAAAAATGAACAAAAAAGAGAAGGGAGCGATTTTTATGAAAATAAAAATAACAGGAAAGGAACTAAAGATAACAGAAGCAATAAACGACTATGTAGAAAAAAAATTAGACAGAATTGATAAATATTTTGAAGAATCAGAAGCAGAAGTTACTTTAAGAACTGAAAAAACAGAACAAATAGCTGAAATATATGTAACAGCAAACGGAGAAAAATATAGAGCAGTAACAGAAGATAAAGATATGTATGCTTCTATTGATAAAGATATTGATATATTAGAAGGACAAATTAGAAAAGCAAAAACGAAAAAAGAAAAAATGATGAAAGATGCATCATTAAAAACAATGGAAGTTGTAACAGATAAAGTTTCTGAAATAAAAGATGAAATAGTAAAAACATCATATTATGAAATAAAACCAATTACACCAGAAGATGCAGTTTTAGAATTACAATCAAAACCAACACATAACTTTTTAGCATTTATAAATGTTGAAACAGGAAAAGTAAATGTTGTACATAAATTAAAAGATGGTAAAAACTACGGATTAGTAGAACCAGAAGCATAATTTATATATAAAAAAGGCAGGAAATCAAATCCTGCCTTTATGTATGCTTAAATATAAAACATAAATAAAACAAAAATTTAAATTCCTACCAAATGCAAAATCTTAGATTAAGTTATAATAAAACTTAACTATTTCATATTTCTTTCAGCTTGTTCTATCATTTTTTTAACCATTTGTCCACCGATTTTACCAGCATCTTTAGCTGAGATGTCTCCGTTATATCCGTCTTTTAAGTTAACACCAACTTCTCTTGCAGTCAAAAATATATTTGGCTTGTTTGAAAGATAATAGTATAAATATTCTATTTCAAACATAAGTAAAAAAATAGAAAAAGCAATCGCCTAATAAAAAATATAAATTACTAAACAAGATATTAATAAGAAAAATTATACATACAGTTATCATACAGAGCATACTAAACAAAAACATAGAAAACAATGATTTTGTTTATTATACTAAACAAAATCATTGACAAAAGAAAAAGAATACGGTATAATATAGTAAAGTAAATTAAAGAAGGTGAAATATATGATTATCCGTGAAAAATATTTATCTAAAATCAGACCATTTTATGATCAAGATTTAATAAAGGTTATAATGGGAGTTAGAAGATGTGGTAAATCTGTTATATTATTGCAAATAATAGATGAACTAAAGGAAAAAGGAATACCAGATTCTCAAATAATATATATGAATTTTGAGTATGAGGATTATGCTTTTATAAAAAATGACATGGATTTGCATAATTACATTAAAGAAAAAATAGTAAATGAGAATAAGTACTATTTGTTCTTTGATGAAATTCAAAATGTTGAACATTGGGAAAAAGCAATAAATTCATTTAAGGCATCTAAAAATGTATCAATATTTATTACAGGATCTAATAGCGATCTACTATCTGGAGAACTTGCAACACATATAGCAGGAAGGTATGTAAGTTTTAATGTTTATCCATTTACATTTAAGGAAGTATGTGAATTTAAAAACATAACAGAAAAAAAATATATAGAAGAAACATTTGACGATTATATAACTTGGGGTGGAATGCCACAAAGATTTATGATGACAGACGAAATACAAACAAAAACATATTTATCAGATGTATATAATTCTATTTTAGTAAAAGACATTATAGCTAGATTTAATATAAAAGACTTAGATTTATTTAATAGAATAGTAGAATATATAGTAACAACACCATCGCAAAACTTTTCAGCAGAAAGTTTATCCAATTATTTTGCAAATAAAGGAGATAGAGAAGTTTCAAAAATAACCTTATATAACTATTTAGAATATATGACAAAGGCTATGATGATAAATAAAGCTGATAGATATGATGTTAGAGGAAAAAGAATATTAAATGGAAAATATAAATATTATTTAACTGATTTGGGATTTGGTCAGATAATGAATGTTGGAAAAAGACCACAGTTAGGAGCGTATTTAGAAAATATTGTATATAATGAATTGTTATCGAGAGGGTATGATGTTAAAGTTGGAAATCTAGAAAATGGAGAAATAGATTTTATAGCAACAAGATTTAAAGAAAAAATATATATTCAGGTGGCATATATTTTAGCAGATGATTCTGTTGTAGAAAGAGAATTTGGAGCATTTAAAAATATAGAAGATAACTATCCTAAATATGTTTTATCAATGGATAAGTTTGACTTTTCACAAAATGGAATAATTCATAAAAATGTAATAGATTGGTTATTAGAAAAATAGAAGAGATGTAACATATAAACTAGGTAGGTGATGTCATGATATATTTTATAGCAGATACTCATTTTAATCATGAAAATATAATAAAATACTGTGATAGACCATTTTCCAATGCTAAAGAAATGAATGAATATATAATACAAAAATGGAATTCAGTAGTTAAAGAGGATGACATAGTATATCATTTGGGAGATGTAGGATTTGGAACTACAGAAATGTTAAAAGAATTAATAAGTAGGTTGAATGGGACAAAAATATTATTACGAGGTAATCATGATTTTAAACGTGGAGTTAATGGGTGGAAAGAAGTAGGGTTTAGTGAAGTATATAAGAAGAAAATTGAACTTGGAAATTTAATATTAACACATGAACCAATTGAGATATTAGAAGATGGCAAAATTAATGTATTCGGACATATACATAACAAGCCATTAGGTGAAAGATTTAATAAAGAAAATCACATATGTATTTCATGTGATGTGGTTGACTAAACACCACAAATAATTAATATTGAGTAACGACACCAATTAGATATGCATACTGCATATAAAACAATAAATATATGTAGGTATAATGGTAAAAAATATGTAAATTTATAAATTGACAAAAGTAAAACAGAAGAGTATTATATTACCATAAAGTGAGGAAAATTTCCTGATGTAATGATCTTTGGTGAGCCTACCAATAATGAGATGCTAGTGGGAAGCAAAGGATTACTTGAATATGAGTTAAGTTTCAAGGGAATTAAGGCACATTCTAGTAACCCTGCAAAAGGTAAAAGTGCTAATATGAATGCAGTAAAATTATTATGCGAATTAGAAGAATTTTATAATGAAAAGATTAAAAAATATAAACAAAACAGCTACGAAGTATCATATACAACAATGAATATTGGAACAATAAACGGAGGTAGTGCAAAAAACTCTGTTTCAGCAAACTGCGAAGTCAGTATAGATTTTAGAATTGCAAATAAAGATCATATAAAAATAATTAAAGATGAAATAGAGTATTTGGCACAAAAATATGAGTGCATAGTAAATCTTATAGAGGAGATAAAACCATTCATAGATAGCTTTGAATTTATAGAAAAAATAAAAACAGCTAATTTTATGACAGAAGCAAGTTTTGTTCAAAAATCAAGTAGAATTATATTAGGTGTAGGACCTGTAACTGCCCACGAGGTTAATGAATATATAACGGAAGAAAGCTATAATAAACTAATTGAACAATATAAAGATTTAATAATTAAGGTTTGTAAATAACTTTATAATATGTTAGTATAATAATAGGAGAAATGAAGAATGAAATTTAGATTACCAGAACTAAGAGATGAAGAAATAATAAAATCATATATAGAAGAACATTATTCACATAATGAAAAAAGGTTAAGCGCTAGTAATAAATTAACTTCTATGAATTTTGAAGATTGGGTAAAGAAGATTCATAATAATGTTAATATTCCAGATAAAGATTGGGGAAAATCATTAACTTATTTGGCATTTGATGATATTGATAATTTGATTGGAATATTAAGTGTAAGATATGATTTACCAAAAGAAAAAGTGATGGAATTTGGACATATAGGTTATGGGGTAAGACCCAGTGAAAGAAGAAAAGGTTATGCAACGCAAATGCTTAAATATGCGTTAAAAGAATGCAAAAATCACGGGCTTAATAAAGTAATTGTGGGATGTTATAAAGAAAATATAGGATCTGCTAAAACAATAATTAAGAATAATGGAAAGCTAATAAAAGAAAAAAATATTTTACTGAATATAAATGATTGTTGGAGAATAAATTTAGTAGACCAATTCTACGAAATAGAAATTTGACATTTATAATTTTCTGTGATATATTGAGGTCAGTTATAAGAAAAAATGCTTTTCTTGTATAGATAATTATGCCTAAAAAGTGTTAGCAAAAAGTTAAGTGAAATTCATGAAAGTATTGCAAAATACAGGTTTTGCATATCTAACTTTATGATTGAAAAGTGTTTAACAAAAAATTTCAATTAAATAAGTTTATAAAAGAATATGATAAAAAAGTCATATTCTTTTTTAATTGGAAAAATCTGTTATTGAGTAGAGAGATAAAGGAGGGGATAAATTTGAGTGGATAAGGTACTCTAAATAAAAAATAAAATGGCACAAAATCGAATGTCAGGCGTTTGGTTAGAAAGAAAACAATATATGAAAGAATTTAAAGGTATATGGATGCCAAATGAAGTAGTTAGAGATGAAAAATTAAGTGACAAAGGAAAAATAGTATATTCAATAATACTTGCTTTAAGCAAAAACAATGATTGTATAATTTCAAATTCGTATATATCAGAATTATTGAATGTAAGTAAAACACAAGTATCAAGAATAATAAATACACTAAGGAAAGATTGGTATATAGAAGTAGAATTAATTCATAAAGAAAATTCAAAAGAAATTGCTATGAGAAAATGTGTACCTATTAACAAAGATGTTAATACCTATAAACAAAATAGTTCATTACCTATTAACACAAATGTTAAAGATATAATATATAATAATAAAATAAATTATAATAATTGGAGATACAAGAGTGATAGAGATTATAGCAATTTTGATTTTAGTAAATTTTATGCAAATAAACTTTAACAATTTCATAACAATATTATGAAATATATGGTAAATGCATATTTTTTATGTTATAATTATTATGTTATTGAAAGTAAAATAAGTAAAGGAGATTTTTGCAATGAATAAAAGAAAAGATTTAGAAAGTAGGTTAAAGATAAGAAGTTATGCTTGCAAAACTATTACAACGAGATAGAACGCAATAGGTTGTAATAGTAAAATGGCAATTATATCTCGTTATTTAGAAAAAAATAAATAATAAGGAGATATAAAAAATGATAGAAATAGAATTAAATAAGATCAAGAAAAATTATGGTTTAAAAAATATTTTAGATGGATTTAGTTTGGAACTAAAAACAGGAGAAAGAGTTGCTCTAATTGGGCAAAATGGAAGCGGAAAATCTACAATTTTAAAAATAATAGCAAAACAGGAAAGCGTAGACAGTGGAACTATTAATATAAGAAATGGAGCAAAAATCGGAATATTAAATCAAATATATGAAAATGAAAAAGAAGATATTTCAGTAGAAAAATTCTTGTATAAAAGTTTTGAAGAGATTTTAAAAGTTGAGAAAAAACTTAACAAACTAGAAACTCAGATGTCAACCGAAGTTAATGCAGATAAGCTGGAAAAAATAATTAACGAATATGGTAGAATGCAAGAAAGATTCTCATTAATGGGTGGATATGAAATTCAGGAAAGGTTTAATAAAATATGTTCTAGATTTTATATTAATAAAGAACTTTTAAAACAAAGCTATAATCTTTTGAGTGGAGGAGAAAAAACAAGAGTAAATCTTGCAAAATTATTATTAACTCAGCCGGAGATATTGTTATTAGATGAACCAACAAACCATTTAGATATTCATTCTTTAGAATTTTTAGAAGAATTAATTCTAAAGTATAAAGGAACAGTATTAATAGTTTCTCACGATAGATATTTTTTAGATAAAGTGATCAATAAAACTGTATTATTAGAAAATGGCAAAGAAAACATATATTACGGAAATTATTCATATTTCCTAAAAGAAGATGAAAGAAGAACTTTAGCTCAATTTGAAAATTATAAAAATCAGCAAAAGCAAATTGAAAAAATGAAAGAGTCAATACTAACATTAAGAAAATTTGGAGATTTAGCAGGAAATGAAATGTTTTTTAAAAGAGCAAAAAACATAGAAAAGCGATTAGAGAAAATGGAAATTATAGATAGAGTTGATTTAAATAAGAAGTCATTAGATTTAAAGTTCAATATAAAAAAAAGGTCTGGAAATGATGTTTTAAAATTAGAAAATGTAGAAAAGAAATTTGATCAAAAAGTAATTTTTAAAGATGCTAATTTAACTTTGAATTACGGAGAAAAGGCTGCATTAATTGGAAAAAATGGAAGTGGAAAATCAACATTAATAAAAATGATTTTAGGTCAAGACACTAATTTTCAAGGTGAACTTAAATTAGGAACATCAATAAAAATAGGTTATATTTCTCAAAATATAATTTTTGAAAATAATGAAAAGACAGTTTTAGATTATTTTTTGGAAGGGAATAATTTGTCAGAAACAGAAGCAAGAAGTAAACTTGCTAAATATGGTTTTAGACAAGAAAATGCATTTAAAAGAATTGGAAAATTATCTGGTGGAGAAAAAGTAAGAATAATACTAATGAAATTAATTCAAAAGATATTAATTTTTTAATATTAGATGAACCTACAAATCATATTGATATAGATACAAGAGAAATATTAGAAGAAGCATTAAAAGAATATAAAGGAACAGTGTTATTTGTTTCTCATGATAGATTCTTTATAAATGCTATTGCAAATAGAGTTCTGAATATAGAGAATTACAAAATAAAATCATGTTATGGGAATTATGATGATTTTAATAGAGTAATAAAATAAAAGATAATATAATAAAATGTGTTGAAGATTATGTTGAAACTATAGATTATGAAAATGCATATTTTAATGAAAAATATTATCTAAATGGACTAAAAGATGGAATCAAATTAATGAGTGAAATAAGAAAATAAATAGAAAAACAAATGTGAATTAAGTTTTACATTTGTTTTTTTGGCTCAAAATTTAAGATATCTAAATGATATTGCAAAAATAAAAGAGTATACGGCTAAAAACCACGTTTTTAGGCTGTAGCGGGGAGTCAGGGGGACTCCCTGTTCCTGCAAAATTATCCACGATATAGCAGGAGCTATTGGAGATGTAAAGTATAGAAATGGATAATAAATTTTAAAAGTGTTGTATAAAAAAATATGATATGTTATTATATATATGGAGGAAAATAACAAATGGTAAATGAAACCGAATTAGCTTATGCAGAAGTTGATGCTATACTTGAATTATTAGAAGATGAATATGTAAATAGAATTCCTGCACAAGTGAGAGAATTTTTTAAAAAAGAAAAGAACAAAGAATATATCCTCAATATCAGAAGTGATATAGGATTAGATGGACAAAAAATAAAAGCAGAAACTATAAGTTTATTAACTTTATTACAAATAAATTATTTATGTGATTCGGAAGAAGAAAGAAAAGAAATACTTAAGGAGTTACAAGAAAATGACAGACTAAAAGAAGAAGAGTCAAGAGAAAAATATAATCCAGATAATATATTTAAAAATAGAAATAATAAACTAGAAAAAGAAGAAAATGTAGCGATGGTTGAGTATAAAGAACCTAGTTTTATAAGAAGAATATTAGATAGGATAAAAATATTATTTAAGAGGTAATTATGGAAGTAACAGAAAATGATTTTAGTAAAGAATTTTTAGAAAGATTTGAAGACAAAGAAAAGCAATATGTTTTGGATTTTTGTAATACTTTTTTAAGAACTTTTCCTAATGTGATAGATAAACAAATTTTATTAGATAAACTAAGTAGAATTAAAGCTATTAATCCGGATAGATACGGAGCATTAGGGAAAGATATTTATGGAGAAACTTATTATGAGGATTGTAGTATTGTATACCGCGACGGACAGGATGAAAGAGATGAAAGAAATACTATTTATCATGAGATATTTCATGTATTATCATTTAAAAAGAAGGCTATCTTTAATGAAATAGGACTTTTTCACGAAGGTGTGATATCTGATAATGGTAATTCATATTATGAATATGTAAATAATAATCCAGAAACAGGGAAAAGTCTTGATGAAATTATGAACGAATATTATACTATAAAGATGCTGGAAAATGAAGGTAGATTTTTAGAAGAAGAGCATATTATAAAAGCACCAACAAAGACACAGCCTAAAATTACTATAACGGATAAAGGAATAGGATATACATCAAGAGAATTTTTAGCCGAAATATATCATCAGAGCTTTGGAGATGACTTACTTAAGGCAAAAATATTAGGAAGAGATGATTTTGTTTCTAAATTTAACAATGATTTTAAAGATATGAATATAAGAATTTCAGACAATTCTATAAAAAGACCTAATTTTTCTAAGATAGGTATTCAAATTTCTGAGAATCTTCCAGCAGCACAAGTGACAGCTATTAATATATGGAAACAAAAAATGATGGAAAAATCTCAGAAAGAAGGATTTAATTTATATGAATACTTAAAATCAAGCCATTTGGTTATGAAAACTTTACCTAATGTTCATTCAAGAAACAAAACTATGGTTGGAAATGTAAATAATGAGTTGATTTCATCGCATGAAGAACTTATATATATGGCTGATGAAGAAATTATAATGCAGCAATTAAGACCAGATCTAGTTGGTGAACAAACTGAAACAGAAAAAATAATTCAAAAGAAACAATTTCTAGGAGTAATAAGTACTTTAAGAGATAAGATAGAGGGATTGACTAGAGAAGATGTTGAAAAAGTTTCATATGGTGAAATGTCTCTGTACAATCATAGTAACTTGTCATGCTTAATTGTCAGTGCAGGCAAAAAGAATTTTATGACATTTGCTTCAGAAGATGGATATAGAGGAAGTTCTGAGTTTTCTAATTTGCAAAAGGACCAAATAAGAGAAATATTTGGTGACGATAGAGAAGTTGAGTATGCGACAGTACCAACACCAAGACATAAATGGAGTATTATTAAAGATAATAATGGTTATATACCTCTTACAGATAATCCTAATATGGAACATGTTGAATTAACAGATGAAGTATATTTAGATGGAAGCAGTGTAGAAAAAACGGCAGACTCTAAGGATGGACAAGGAATGGGACTGCGACAAGAACACGAAACTATAGTTGATAACAATGACAATACAACAGAATCAAGAAAGTTTAGTTCGTTTGAAGAGAGTCTAAAAGCTGATTCAACACAAAATAAAAAAGGAAAAATGAGTTCAGCATCATTTAAAGCATCATTAGCTACAAAAAGAAAAGAAAATAGGACAGGACAGCAAGACATAAATAAATCAAAAAATATTATTGCATTAAGAAGAGAAAGAGATAGACTTTCAAGAGGGGAAAATTTATCAGAAGAACAAATAAATAGATTGAATGAAATAAATGCTATATTATCAGCTGAACAAGCAAGTACAAAGAAATATAATGGAATTGGAAGATAAAAATTTAACACATAAAAATATTTGTGATATATTAGTGTCAGTTACAAGAAAAACTTACCTTTTTTGTAATACTAATTATATCCAAAAAAATGTTAGTAAAAAGATGCAAAATCAAATAAGTTTATTTAGGAATATGATAAAAATTCATATTCTTTTTTGTTTACCAAAAAAAATGTATATATTCTGCTGTTGGGCGGAATAATAAGTGTAGGTGATACTTATATGAATAATGGTAAAGAAAAAAATAAAGAAAATACAAAAGAAGAGTATAAAGTAAATTACTTTTTTGCTGAAGACTCTAAAATAAACATAAACGAAATATTAAAAAATTCGTTTTTATTGTCTTTGAAAGCTGAAGAAAAAAATATGTAGAAAATCGCCTAAATATGTACCAAATTTTAAGAGAGTTATGGTATAATATTTGTAGGCGATTGCTTAACGGTAAAGTTCAAAAAATAATGGCTATCATGCGTCGTTACATTTCATTAGAAATTTAATCAATGTGCAAAAAGCACACCTCATAAATTTCTAACTCATGTGCCTAGCATTATAACCATTCTTTTCCGAACTTTTGCTTAAAAGAAAGGATGTGGAGAATGAATAAACCAATAAGCAATCAAAAGACAAAAAGTTTTAGAGTAGGTCTTTATATAAGGCTTTCTAGGGAAGATGGTGATAAAGAAGAAAGTTCTAGTGTAACAAATCAAAGAGAGATTTTAAAAAGGTATGTGTCTGAACAAGAAAACTTTTTTATAGTAAAAGAATATGTAGATGATGGATATACAGGAACAAATTTTGATAGACCAGGTTTTAAGCGAATGATAGAGGATATCGAGGCGGGAATAATTGATACTGTTATTACAAAAGATTTATCAAGACTTGGAAGAGAAAGATTAGGAGTAGGTCATTATACTGAAATATATTTTCCAGAGCATAATGTTAGATATATTGCACTTCTTGATAATATTGATACCTATTTTGATGCAGGAATGAATGATATGGCACCTTTTAAAGGGGTAATAAATGACATGTATGTTAGAGATATTTCTAAAAAGATAAGAAGCTCTTTAATAGAAAGAAAAAAGGCAGGAAACTTTTTAGGAGTAACAGCACCGTATGGATATGAAAAAGACTCAAACAATAAATTTCATTTAGTTATAAATGAAAAAGAAGCTGAAATTGTAAAAAGAGTATTTAGATTATATCTTGAGGGAAATGGTCTAACAAGAATTGCACAAATATTAACAAAGGATGGAGTACCAGTTCCTGGAGAATCAAGGAACATTGGTAAAACAAGAAAAACTGCATTATATAGTTCATGGAAACAAACGACGATTAGGAGAATACTAGATAATAGAGTGTATTTAGGTGAACTTGTACAATTTAAAAGAAGAAAAATAAATTATAAATCTAAAAGAAGAATAACAGTACCAGAAGAAGAAAGATATATATGTAAAGGAACACACGAAGCTATTATTGATGAAGAAAGTTTTAACGCAGTACAAAACATATTGAAAAAAAATAAATCTTTTAAAGGTACAAAACACGATTATTTATTTAAAGGTCTATTATTCTGTAGCGAATGTGGTGCGAGACTAAATGTGACATATTCAAATTATGCATTAAAAAAATATGGAGAATATAGATACACAACCATTTGTTATAGTTATTCAAGATTATATAGCGATATTTGTACAAGGCATTCGAACAGCATACCAGAGCTAGAAGAAGTTTTAATAAAACACATAAAAGAAGTTTGTAGCAGATATATTAACGAAAATTTACAAGATGAGTTAATAAATATGGCTAAAAAACAAAAACAGCTTGAATTAAAACAAATAAGCAATGAAAAAAGATTAGAAACATTAGAACAAAAAATATCAGATATTGGATTATATATTAAAAATCTATATATGGACAAAGTAAAAGGCGTAGTAAACGAAAATGATTATATATCTTTAGTAGCAGACTTTACAAAAGATAAAGATAACTTAATAAAAGAAAAAGAAGAACTAATAAAGATTATAAATAATCAAAAACCACAAATTAATGAAACTGCTAAAATAGAAAGACTTGCAAAAGATTTTTTATCATTAGAAAGACCTACAAAGCAATTACTAAATGAATTGATAGAAAAAATAACAATATCTGAAAATAAAGAAATAAATATTTATTTTAAATTTAATAAATTAAATGAAATAAAAAAGAAAATAGCATAAATAAAAATGAAGTAGCTAGTAGATAGTGTTTAAATATATATTTAACACACATATCACTAGCTACTTCGTATTTGAATTTGTCTAAAGCAGTCATAGCTTCTGGCACTAATTTCTTGTTACTTGAGTTTGCCATTGTTTTTTCACCTCCTGTAATATTACACTAGAAAAAACTACTGCTTTTTCTAATACTATCATTTGCAAAAAAGAGAAAAATAAACAGGAAATTTTTAGAAAAAATAATAATTTAAAATATTGCAAATTAGAATTTTTATATATATAATAAGATACGATCAAAAGAGGAGTGAAAAATATGTACAAATTAGTAGCAATTGATTTAGATGGTACAATGTTAAATAGTTATGGAATTGTAACAGAGAACACAAAAAATGTAATAAAAAAAGTTATTGAACAAGGAACAGAAGTAATTATAGCATCTGGAAGACCAATAGATTCTATAAAAACAATTGCAAAAGAAATAGGAAGTAACAATTATTTTATTGCAGGAAATGGTGCTCTTATTTATGATATCAAAAATGAAAAAACAATATACGAAAAATATATTACAAAACAAAAAGTATTGGAAATAATAAAAATATGTGAAGAAAACAGTATAAGTTACAATGTATATACTGACAAAACAATATTAGCAACATCATTAAAATACAATGTTTTATATTATTACAAAGAAAATTTAAAAAAAGAAGAAAATAAAAAAACAAACATTAATATAGTTAAAGACATGTATGAATATGTAAAAGAAATGAAAGAAGATAAATTTTTAAAAATTACAGTATGTGACGATAATAAAACAGTATTTAATTATATAATGAAAAAATTAAAAAAAATAAATGGAATTGAAGTTTTAGATGTATCACATATGTCAAGAAAAGTTATAAGGCAAGGAACTGAAGATATTCCTATAGAATATTATTATACAGAAATTTCTTTATCAAATGTAGATAAATGGGATGCTATAAAATTTTTGATAACAAAACTAGAAATAAAACCAGAAGAAGTCATAGCAATTGGAGATAATATAAATGATAAAAAAATGATAGAAAATGCAGGTCTAGGAGTAGTAATGCAGGGAAGTACACCAGTAGTAACAGAAGTTGCAGATTATATTACAGATAGTAATAATGATGAAGGCGTAGCTAAAATATTACAAAAATATTACAAGAATATTAACTTTTAATTACAGTTAAGAGATTAGATTGATTTTAGGTAATATTTGAGGTAAAATTAAATAAAAGATTGTAAAAAAATATATACAAATAAATTTTAAGGGAGGAATTTGTCATGGCAACAAATCCAATGCAAAGAAAAGCAAGAAATTCATTTTTATTAGGAATGTTAGTAATGGTACTGATTTCAGGAGTAGTAATAGCATTTTTATTTATTCAATTGATGAATAAAAATAAAAAAGAGCAAGAAGAATTAAAAGCAAGTGTAAAAGCTTATGTTTTGAATAAAGATGTAAGCTCGGGACAAGTTATCACCACAGATATGTTAAGTCTACAAACTGTCAATAAAAATTTAGTTCCAAGTAATGCAACAAGTGATATTACAATGATTCAAAATTATGCATTACAAGATAAAGAGGGAAATGACATATATACAAAATATGATAAAAACAATAATCCTAAACTATATATTAATAAAAATAATAAAGAATATGAAGTACAAAAAGAAGATGAAACAGATAATTATTATATAATAGGTTCAAATAATTCAAAGGAATATTTAGAACTAAATAGTGTACCACTTATAGCTAAAGTAACAATGAAGAAAAATACACTTTTAACAACAGAATTATTAAGCAAAGGTGATAATCAAGTACAAGATGATGTTAGAAAACAAGAATACAATATGATAGTTTTACCAATAGATTTAGTAACAGGAGACTATGTTGATATAAGAGTAATGTTTCCAAATGGACAAGATTTTATTGTAGTAGCAAAAAAAGAAGTTGAAATACCAACTATTGGTACAGCTGATTCAGAAGATACAATATGGATGAATTTATCAGAAGATGAAATATTACATATGAGCTGTGCAATTGTTGATAGTGCACAAGTAAAAGGTGCTAAAATTTATGCTACTAAATATACAGAAGCAGGAATGCAAAAAGCAGCAACACCAACTTATCCAATAAATGAAAGTACTTCAAAACTATTACAAAGTGATCCTAACATTCTAGAAAAAGCAATGACAGAAATCAGAACAAGATATGGAAATGGAAATAGTGCAGAAATTAGAAACAATTATATTAATAGTTCAATCAACAATCAAGGAGAACAAGCACAATCAAACTTAGAAACAAAAATGGAAGAAAGTGTAACAAATTCTAAAAATTCAAGAAAAGAATATTTAGATTCATTATCTGGAACTACAACAGAATAATATAGAAAAGGAGAAAATACATACATGAAGAAAATAGGATTTATAGGGGCTTATGACAAAACAGATTTAATAATATATATAGCTAAAATACTAACAACACTAAAAAAGAAAGTGTTGGTAATAGATGCAACTACAAAACAAAAAGCAAGATATGTGGTTCCAGTTATAAATCCTACAAAAATGTATGTAACTGAATATGAAGAAATTGATATAGCTGTTGGATTTCCAAATATAGAAGATATAAAAAGATATTTGGGATATTCAGAAGAACAGGATTTGGATTATGACATAGTTTTAATAGACACAGACAGTATAGAAGGATTTAGTATATTCAAACTAGAAGAGTCATTTAAAAATTACTTTGTAACATCATTTGATGCATATTCACTAAAAAAAGGACTAGAAATTTTAAGTGAATTAAAAACTGTTGTAAGTTTAACAAAAGTACTTTTTGCTGAAGAAATGTTAAAAGAAGAAGATGATTATCTTAATTTTCTTTCACTAGGATATAAAATAATTTGGAATGAATATAGAATATATTTTCCAATAGAAAATGGAGATTTAAGTGTAATATATGAAAACCAAAGAGTTGCTAAAATAAAATTTAAAAAATTAAGCATACAATACAAAGATGGATTAGCTTATATGTCAGAAGAAATATTAGGAGATGTTAGCGAAATGACAATAAGAAGAGCTATTAAATTGATAGAAAAAGGAGTATAAAAATGTCAGTTGTAACATTTTGGAGTGATGGAAGAGAACAAACAGGTAAAACGCTATCTATAGCAGCTATTAGTACATATATGGCGGTAGAACATAACTATAGAATATTAATCATATCAACAGGTTATAGAGATGACACACTAAATCAGTGCTTTTGGAAAGAAAAGAAAGTTAAAAGAAATTTCGGGCTATTTGGTCCAAATACAAATGAAATATTAGAAGAAGGAATTGTTGGTTTAGCTAAAGTAGTAAAAAGTAACAAACTTTCTCCAGAAAACATTACAAATTATACAAAAATAATATTTAAAGATAGATTAGAAGTATTACAAGGATTTAGAGGGGAAACAAGTGATTATGACGAGCTAGAAAAAACATATCCAGATATTATAAACTTAGCTAACAGTTATTATGATTTAGTTTTTATAGATTTAGACAATGAAATGAATCCTAGCATTAGAGAAATGATATTAGCTAATTCTGATTTAATAGTTGCTAACATTAGTCAAAGATTAACAAGCATTGATAGATTTATGGAAACAAGAGAAAACACACCTATATTAAATTCTAAAAAAACATTGTTATTAATAGGAAAATATGATAAGTTTTCAAAATATAGCATAAAAAATATTACTCGTTATATGGGAGAAAAAAATAAAGTATCAACAATACCATATAATACACTATTTTTTGAAGCTTGCGAAGAAGCAAAATTACCAGATTTAATTTTTAATCTTAGAAAAATAGATGAAGAAGATATAAATGGATTCTTTTTATCAGAAGTAAAAAGAACGTCAGAAAATATTATGTATAGATTACAAGATTTAGCAATAAAAAGGTAAGGAGGGAAACCTAAATGACTATAACGAACATTGTGTTAACATTAGTAGTTTTATTAGTTGCAGGATATGCAATGTATTATATAATAAAGAAAAAGAAAACTGCTAAAGTAGAAACAGCAGTAGATGTAGATGATAAAACATATACTATAGATGTAATGACAGAATTCGTAAAAAAGAGATTAGATGAAATAACTAAAATTAACTTATATGATATAGGTCTCTCTGAAGAAGAATTAAAGAGAAGAAAAAATAAGAAATATGAATTAAAGAAAGCTTTAAAAGGATGTACATATGGAGATGTTAACGACAAAAGATACATAAAGGAATTAATATTCGATTTATTACAAAAAGAATATGGAGTAACAGAAACAAATATATCAAAAGCTATACCTTTTGATATCCCATCACTTTTAACAGCACAAGACAAATTCGATATTTTAATTTATGCATACAAAAAAGAATTTGCATATGAAGCATTAACAGAATTAATCAAAAAATATGATTTAGCAGAATTAAAATATATAGAAGGAGAAACAAAGCCTTCTTATGTAATTACAAGTGATGAAATTGAAGATATATATGAAAAAGAAAATATAGTATTATCTTTTTCAGACAAATTAAGTGTTGTTGTACAAAGAATATATCAACATTACAAAGGATACAGTAGCATTGATGAAGTAAGAGATATGAATATAGATGGTGTTTCTGGTGGTGTATCTGGACTTCCAGAAAGTTTTTTGAGCCAAGTAGCACAAACTGATAGCGATTACTTAAACCAGGTATCAGAGCACAAGGTACCAAGAGCATGTGATAGTATTTGGATATTTTTCCAAGGTAAATCAATTAGGTTAGCATTTTTATCTTTTGGAACAGAAGCAGAATTAAAAAGAGTATGTCAAAACATTTACAAATATAACAATCCAGGACAATTATCTGACACAAATGGTTATAAAATAAATGAAATGAAAGATGGTTCTCGTGTTGTTGTTGTAAGACCAAGTTTCTCTGAAACATGGGCATTCTTTGTAAGAAAATTTGACGTAAAAAGAGCAACATTAGAACAATTAGTAAGAGACAAAGGAAAAGAAGATACTATAGAATTATTAAAATTCTTAGTAAAAGGAGCTAGAATTACAGCCATTACAGGTGAACAAGGTTCTGGTAAAACAACATTACTTATGGGAATGATTGAAAATATATATGAAACAATGAATATACGTGTTCAGGAAACAGCATTTGAGTTACACTTAAGAAAAATATATCCAACGCGTAACATTTTAACATTCAGAGAAACAGATACTATTTCAGGACAAGAGGGATTGGATGTTCAAAAGAAAACAGATGGTTCTGTTAATATCATTGGTGAGGTTGCAACAGACCCCGTAGCATCTTGGATGATTCAAGCAGCCCAAGTTGCATCTAAGTTTACATTATTTACTCACCACGCAAAAACATTTCCTAACTTAGTTACAGCACTAAGAAACTCAATGCTTAGAACTGGTGTATTTACAGACGAAAAAACAGCGGAAGAACAAGTTGTACAAGTTCTAAACTTTGATGTACATCAAGTAAAAGACTTTAGAGGAAAAAGATACATAGAAAGAATCACTGAATGTATTCCAATTGAAAGTAAAAGTGAATATACATTTGATCATAGAAAAGAAAAAACATTAGAAGGAAAATTTGATAAATTCTTTGATAATGCTACAAGATTTTTTGAAAAAACAACAGATAAAAAATTATATACATATAGAAACATTTTAGAATATATAGATGGGGAATATGTTATAACAAATCCAATAACTCAAACAAACTTAAGAGAAATGAGAAATAATATGAATGAAGCTGACGTAGAAGAATTTGATAAGTTTGTAGAAAAACATTGGGGAAATAAATTATCTGAGAAGGAAACTGTAGAAGTATCTGCAACAGTAGAAAATAAACCAAAAAGAAGAGGTAGAAAACCAAAAACAACCCAAGCATAATATGAAAAGATTATGTAATTGAACTAAAATAATGTAGAATAAAACAACAAAAAGGAGGTGCTAATATAAGTGAGTAACCAAATGATATTATATATTATGGGTGGATCAGCTGTAACTTTAGTTGTAATAGTACTTATCTATTTTATATTATCTAAAAAAATGCAAGGATCTGAATATAGAAAAATTCAAAAATTACAACAAGGAACAAAACAAAAGAGCTTTTCAACAGAAGTACTATTTCAAAAATTATATTTAACATATATAAAAATTCCATTTATAAAAAGATATGCATTAAAAATTAGAAGAAGATTGGAAATTATTAATATAGATGATGAGTATAATACAAGAAAAGGAACAGCTAAAATTTTAACAAGAACACTTGCTATAGTAGTGCCTGTTATGATATTAACAATTATGATTTCATCAAAAAACTTTTTATTAATGTTTATATTATTATTGTTTGAATTATTTATGATAGATACATTAATAGATGGTTCTGTTGATAAAATTGATAATAAAATATTAAAAGAACAAATTGATTTTTTCTCTGAAATAAGACATGCATACCATGAATACAACATGGTAGAAGAAGCAATATATCAAGTATCGCAAGATGATGAAAAAGATGTATCAAGACAAGGAGAAAAAATATATGAAATATTAATTTCTGATGATCCAGAAATGGAATTAGAAAAATATTACGATATAGCTCCAAATAGCTTTTTAAAAGAATTTGCAGGAGTGTCATATTTAACAAAAGAATTTGGAGACAGAAAAGTTGATGGAGCATCATTATATTTAAAAAATGTTAATAATATTACACAAGAAATGCAATTAGAGATATTAAAAAGAGACAAATTAAATTATGTTTTTCAAAGTTTATCTGTTATTGCAATAGCACCAGTATTATTATTGGAGCCTTTGAAGAATTGGGCGATTTCTAATTTCTCATTTACTGCTAGTTGGTATCAAGGAAAAGCAGGAATGATCGTACAAATGCTTATATTATTAATTACTTTTGTATCTTATGTTTTAGTTAGAAAATTAAAAGATAATGGTTCAACAGCCATAGATACAAGAACAGAAAATCCTTGGCAAGAGAAATTATATAAAAAGAAACCTATAAAAAAAATAGTAGACTTGTTTATACCTAAAAAAGGTACTAAAGAATATAGAAAAGTAGTGCAATTACTAAAAGATGCAGCATCTCCACAAAAAATGGAATGGTTATTCATGAATAGAATTGCAATTGCAATTGTTACATTTTGTGCTTCTATAATTATATTTACGCAATTACATGTAGTAGCAATCAATTACATATATACAGAGCCGACAACAGATTATAATATTATAGGCGGATTATCTGAAAAAGATGAAAAAAAGGCTATGGAAATAACAAAACAAGATAATATTGTATTAGATCAATATAGAGGAAAAACAAAAACAACACAAGAACAAATAAAAACGTCTGTGCAAAAATTAAAATATTACGAAGGAGTAGAATCGACTGAAATAGATAAAGCTGCTGAAAGAATTTATAATAAATTGCAAATTATTAATACTGAATACGTTCAATGGTTTGAATTATTATTAGCATTTGTTTTTGCAGTAATAGGATATATGGCACCGCTTTGGATATTAGTATTCCAAGCAAAGATGAGACAATTAGAAATGGAAGATGAAGTTATGCAATTCCAAACGATTATACTTATGCTTATGAGAATTGAAAGGGTTAATGTTGAAATAATTCTTGAATGGCTAGAAAGGTATTCTAACATTTTTAAAGCACCAATTACAAAATGTGTTAATAACTATGAAGCAGGAGCATGGGAATCTTTGGAAGCAATGAAAGAAGAGGTTAACTATGTACCAATGATAAGAATAATTGAAAGTTTGCAAGCAGCAGTTGAAAAAATACCAATAACAGATGCTTTTGACGAATTAGATTCTGAAAGAGACTACTATCAAGAAAAAAGAAAAGAATCAAATGAAAGATTAATTAAAAGAAAAGGTATGATAGGTAAAGCAATAGGTTTTGCACCAATGGTATGTTTGTTTGTAGGTTACTTAATTGTACCATTAGTATTCATAGGATTAACTAGTATGTCAAGTTCTTTTGGTTCTATGACAGCAACAACTACTAAATAGACAAGGAGGACATAAAAATGGAAAATGCAACACGAGCTCTAACTATGGCAGGAGGAATATTAATAGCATTAATGATTTTAGGAGCATTGTTTCTTATGTTTAACAATTTATCAAGTTATCAAAACCAAAATGACACATCAACTAAAAGTACACAAATAGCAGAGTTCAATAATCAATTTGAACCATATAATAAAAAAGATAATCTTACACTTATGGAGTTACACAGTGTTTATAATAAAGTAAATAGCAACAATACAAAAAATCCAGAATATAAGATAGAGATGATTTATGAATTTAATTCTAATCACGAAGATGGAAATTTAAAAGAAAATTTCAAAAGTAATTTTACAGCAATAGAAGAGGCAGAAAAAATGAATAGTAAATTTAGCTGTATAAATATAGAATACAAAGGTGTTGATGGAAGAATTAGCAAAATAGTATTTAAAGATACTACCCAGGAGGTAAATAGCTGGGTTAGAGTTAAAAGAGATTAGGAGGTAGAGCAATGGAAAATGCATCAAAAGCTTTAATTATGGCAGCAGGAGTGCTAATAGGAGTGTTAATTTTATCCTTAGCTGTATTTTTATTTCTAGATTTTGGTGCAACTTCTGAAAGTATATATAGCCAAATGGAAAGTCAACAAGTAACACAGTACAATGCACAATATACAGTATATAGTGGAAGGAATGATATTACGATATATGAAATTATTTCTTTAGCTAATTTAGCGAAAGAAAATAATGATTATTATAAATATTATACTGATTATGAAGATGTATATAAAGTACAAGTATTCTTTCCGAGATATCAAAATTTACAAGACGAATCATCAAATGAAAAGCAAAATTTAATTAATTTATATAATGCAGTAGATAATAATGGCAACTTGATAACAAAATTTAAATGTAATACCATTGAGTACCATGATTCTGGAGGAAGAGTAAGATTAGTGAAATTTGAAATATAAAATTCATATATTTATTTTGTGACAAAAATCTTAAAAAAACTTGAAGAATAAAAGTATAAATGATATAATAAAAAGGATTTATGATGAAAAAAATAGCAATATTTTTATTAATAATAATAGGTATAGTATCAACTATTTCTTATTTATATTTAAATAGTATTAATAATCAAAGGATAGCTCAAAAAGAAAATATAAAATTTGAAATATATAAAGATGAGGAAATAACTGGAGCTGAAGTAACTACTTTAATTAATAAAGCAATTAATTCAAATCAACAAAATGAGGTAGAAAAAGATAAAAAAGGTAGATATGTAGATAATGCAACTAATTCAATAAATATAGATATTAAATTTATAGATGATGATGTTACTTATAATATAGAAAAAATTTATAACAATGGAATGGACAAGTTCTTGACATATTATAGAGATATAAAGTTTAAATGTGTAGATGTTCAATATCATGATAAAACACAAAAGATTAAATATATGTTGTTTGAACAAATTACGCAATAAAAATTAGTTATTAATATTACTAGGAAATAAACTAGTATAAAAATATATAAGAAAAAACAAAGGAGGAATTTTTATGGAGAATGCATCAAAAGCATTAATTATTGCAGGAGCTATATTATTAGCTATATTATTAATATCATTAGGAATTATGATATTTAACCAAGCACAAGATACTGTAAATAACAGTGGAATGACACAAGCTGAAATAACAGCATTTAATAATAAATTTTTGAAGTATGAGGGAACACAAAAAGGGTCAGTTGTAAAATCATTAATAAATGAAGTATTAGCAACAAACCAAACACTTTCTGATTCAGAAAAGGTTAAAGTAACAGTAACAAAAAAAGGCAATGGAACAGCAATAGCATCAGCATCAGCGACTCCAACTACTAGTGCAGTAGATACTGCACAATCTTATACAGTTAAGCTAACATATAGTAATGGTCGTGTTACTCAAATAGATATAACATAAGGGGTAGTAGAACGAAAGGAGAATTCTTATGGAGAATGCATCAAAAGCATTAATAATAGCAGGAGCTATATTACTAGCTATACTATTAATATCATTAGGAATTATGATATTTAACCAAGCACAAGACACAGTAAACAACAGTGGGATGTCACAAGCAGAAATAACAGCATTTAATAATAAATTCTTGAAATATGAAGGAAAGGGAAAAACAGCTTCAGAAGTAAAAGCTTTGGTAAATGAGGCTATGGTAAGTAATGCGGATGATAATAATGCACACAGAAAAATTGGAATTACATTATTATATAATAATGGTAAATGGAAAGCTAACTTACTAACATCAGCAGATAATAAAGTTGATACAACATCAATAAAAGAAAGCAACAGCTATAATATTAAAATGTCTTATTATAAATCTAATTCCAATGATTCAAGAAAAGATACAGCTATAGAAGGTTGTATTTATAGTATAATGATAAGTGAAGCACAATAATACTAATAATAGTAAATATTTATATATAAATTTGTCGTGTAACTTTTAAAAGGCTATAATATCTATGAAAGAATGATGGTTAAGTTAAGAAAATAATAGTATAACAAAATAGAAAAAAAAGAGGAGGAAATTTTTATGGAAAATGCTTCAAAAGCATTAATAATAGCAGGAGCTATATTATTAGCAATATTATTAATATCATTAGGAATAATGATATTTAACCAAGCACAAGACACAGTAGACAACAGTGGAATGTCACAAGCAGAAATAACAGCATTTAATAATAAATTTTTGAAATATGAAGGTGAACAAAAAGCATCAGTTGTGAAGTCATTAATTAATGAGGTTATAAGTGAAAAAAGTCACCCTGTGACTGTTAAAGTTGGGAAGAAAGGTAGCGAAGCAAACACAACGGTAACTTCTGGCGTTAATAATAGTGCAACTTATAATGTGGTTTTATCTTATAACGATGGTCTTGTATCAACAATTACTTGTTCTGAAAAATAATAAGTAAAATAAAGGAGAAATTTTTTATGGAAAATGCATCAAAAGCATTAATAATAGCAGGAGCAATATTATTAGCAATATTATTAATATCATTGGGGATAATGATATTCAACCAAGCACAAGATACAGTAAATAACAGTGGGATGACACAAGCGGAAATAACAGCATTCAATAACAAGTTTTTAAAATATGAAGGAACAGGAAAAACAAAATCAGATATACAAGCATTAGTAAATGAAGTTACAGTAAGTAATGCAGATGCAAGCAATACAAATAGAAAAATTGCAATTTATAATGCTAGTGATAAATCAGTAATTATTAATTCTGTTTCGAATAAAGTAAGTACAAGTAAGCTTAATAAAGATGGAAAATATAAGATTAGTGTACTTTATTGTACAAATCCAGAAACAGATAGAAAAGGATACTCAAATACACTTACAAAAGGTTGTATTTTTAAAATCAATATAGAGGAAATTTAAAATTAAGTGTTTCTTATAAGCAAAAAATTAAATGATAAGGAGGGATACTATGGAAGAAAACATAGCAGATGCATTAAAAATGGCAGGCTCAGTTTTATTATTTGTTATGGGACTTTCTATAGCTATTCTAGCCTTTTCACAAGCTAGAGAATCAATGGATATTGTTTTATCATATTCTGATAGAGAATCATTATCAATAGAAGGAGATTCAAGATTTTATTATCTTTCTAATGATAATGACACAAGCAGGTATGTAGGAAAAGAAACAATTATTCCAGCTATATATAGAGTGTATAAAGAAAATTATAAAATTGTATTTAAATTTCCAGATGATTATTATTTATTTAAAAAAGAAGTAAAGAATACTGAAGGTTTAAACGAAGAAAAAGAAATAAGCACTTTAGATTTAGCTAATCAATCACTTTCAAGTGATTTAGAAAGTAGACAATTTTTAAATGGAATTATTTATGGGGTTTTTACATATGAAGATGGGAAGACTAAAACTGATTATATAAGTAAATTCAATATTAAACCAAATAATGTTTGTTTGTATAACTATCTTACAGAAAAAGAAAAAAAATATAAGATTAAGGAATCCTTAGGAACTTATTATATAGAAGATGTTAACGAAACAAGAGAAAAAGTAAACAATGTAAACAAAACAGAAAAAAGAGTAATAACTTATGAATTTGTGAATTAATAAGTAAGTATAAAATATTTTAAATATATGTTATAAGTATTATATAATAAAGGAGGAATAAAAATGAGTGATACTTTAATAACAATAATTGCAATAGCACTAGCAGCAGTATTAATGTTTGTATTTCCACTAATGACAATGTCTGATAGAACAGATGATGTAGCACAGTTAACAGTGGAGACAGCTACTACAGAATTTGTTGATACAGCAAGATCAACAGGGAAAATTACAAAAGCTAATTATGATAAATTTATAGAGACAATAACCTCAACAGGGAATACTTATAATGTAGATATGGAAGTTCAAGTAAAAGATGATAACCTAGGTAAAAAAGTTTCACAAGCGACTGCCGATAAAATAGGTGAAAATGTATATTATTCTGTTTATACTTCACAAATTGAAGAGGCTCTTAATGGCAAGAATGCTGCATATTTTTGTAAAGAAGGAGACATTGTTTCTGCAAGTGTAAAAAACACAAATCAGACAATTTCACAACAGTTAAAGAACTTTTTTTACACAGTAACTGGAAATGATTCATATACAATTGCCGCTGAACATGCAGGAGTAGTTACAGCCAATGGAAAATAATAAATAAAATATATAAAAGGGGATAGCTTGTAATTGTAATATTGCAAGCTATTTAAACTAATATAATAAAGAAAGGTATAAAATATGAAATTACAAGGATTAGCTGTTATAGCAATTATTATTATATTACCAATGAGTATTATATTGAGTTCATATTCACAAAGCCAAATAAAAACATTACAATTGCAGACACAGTATGATTCTAAATTGCAAAATGCTACATATGATGCAATTAAAGCATTTCAATTGAATATGTCTAATAGTACCACATCAGACTTAGCGAATTCTAAGATGCGTGACATAAAAGCATCAGTTAATACTTTTTATAACTCATTAGCAAGTCATTTTAATATGGTTGGATATGGAAAAGATGTATTACAAAATTATGTTCCAGCAATCGTATATACTCTTTATGATGGATATTATATTTACTCCGCTTATGATAATACATTAGATGCAGATGATAAATTTGACAAAAATGCAAGTTATAAGGATGGGGAAAACATATATGGATTAAAACCTTATATATATTATAGTTGTAGATATAAAAGAGGAAATCAATTTGATATTGTTATAACATATTCATTAGATAGTTATATTACAATACAAGGAACAATTGGAAATGAAAAAATAAATAAGTCTGGATATGTACTATCCGGCGTGGAAAAAAGAGATGATGACATTTATTACAAAGGAGTAAAAATTGAAGAAGAAGATATGTCAGATTCTGGATTTCAACAATATGTATATATACCTGGTGCAACGGCAACTAAAGAAGGAGAAAAGGACATTTATATAAATGGTAATAAGGCAGGAGCTATAAAAAAATATCAATGTAAAAAAATAAATGGAGTAAAATATTATATTGATGATGAAAATAAGAATAAAGTTTTTACCATGCTAAATGATGAACAAATATATCAAAATGATATATCATTTGATAATAAAAATACTAATGGTAAAAAATATTATGAAGACGCAATGGAATTTAGTGAGTGGGTAAAAAGCAACTTAGAAGATTTAAGTTCTAATGATGCTGTTGATGCAAGTGGTAATTCTTATAATAGTGATAATTATAGAGATAACAACCCTTTTGTAGCGGGAAGAAAGATATTTAGTGAATTAAAAAATGGTTGGCGTTCTTCTAAATGTATTGAAGATACGGATTCTGAATTTAATGCTCATAGAATAGAAGTAATAAAAAATTCAATTGAGAGTAATTTAATAGTTGCAATTTCTAATTATAATAAAGTTTCTTCTTCAGGAGTTAATTTTCAAATGCCAAAATTAACAGATATTGATTGGGAAGAATTAACTACAAATGTTTCTATGATTACGTTTTTACAAGGATTAAATATAGGTGGAAAAATATATAGTGGATATTCAATTGTAAGAAATGATATAACAGAGGATTTTGTATCAGAAGATTCTATATATATATGTTATACTAATACCGCTACATATTATAAAGTTACAGATACTACATTAACAGATCAAAATGAAATTGATCCAAGTTCTACTATTGGGATTTTTAATGTGGACTTTGAAAGAAAAACAGCACAAGTATCAGACAAAGAACAAGAGAAAAATATTTATTATTATCCAAGAAGTGATATGGCTTCTTATAAATCTATTATAAATTCAAACAATAATAGTAAGTCAGCAACAAGTATTAAAGAATATTTACATAAAGTAGGACAATGTAATTCTACTGATTTCAAATATAGAATTGCACAAAAATATTATACAGCATTGGGAAGAGAACGTTATGGAATGTATAGAGTAACAAATTTCTTAGAAGATGTGCAAGAAGACTTGCGGAAAGCAGGATATTAAATTCAAATAATTTGAAATGTATATAAAAATAAAAAAAGTTAATACTAATAATAGCAAAAATTAAGGAGAATTTTATGAAAAGAGTCTTAAAAATGCTATTATTAGTATTTTTTTTAATTATTATATATGTATATACGTTATTAATAGAATCAATACCAAATGAATTAGTGATATTTGAGGGAGAAAATATTTCAATGAAAACATTATTAGGCATAACAATAAAAGATAAAAATAATCAAACAATTGAAGTATCATCTAATAATGGAAATTCATTAAGTAATGAAACTGGAAAGAAATCCTTAGAGGTTAGTTTATTCAATAATATATTATTAAAAAACGTAGATGTAAGTGTATTACCAAAAGCTACAGTAATACCAGTGGGAAAGATAGCAGGATTAAAATTGCATACAAATGGAGTATTAGTAGTAGGAATGTCTGAAATAGAAGGACAAGATAAAAAGAGACACAAACCATATGAAAATACAGGAATAGAAGAAGGAGATACAATAATAAAAATAAACGAAACAGAGATAGAATCAACTAATCAATTAATAGAAACTGTAAATTTATCAAAAGGAAATAGTATACAAGTAAAATTTATTCATGAAGAAGAAACAAAAGAGTGTAGTATAACACCTGTACAAACAAGTAGCAATGAATATAAATTAGGATTATGGGTAAGGGACAGTGCAGCAGGAGTAGGAACAGTTACTTTTTATGAACCATCAACAAAAACATTTGGAGCACTTGGTCATGGAATTACAGACATTGATACAAATGAATTAATAAATATTGCATCAGGAGAATTTATAACTACCAGAGTACTAAATATTACAAAAGGAGAAAGTGGAGAACCAGGAAAGATACAAGGAACAATAGAAAATCAACAAAACATAGGAACAATTAGCAAAAACAGCAAATTTGGAATTTATGGAAGAGTAGATAACTTATCTAGTTTAAATGTTGATACTTCAAAGGAAATGGAAGTGGCTTTAAGGAATGAGATACAACTAGGAAAAGCAACAATTTTGTGCAGTTTAGATAATCAAAAACCACAAGAATATGAAATAGAAATACAGAAGATCTATACAGAAAACAATTATGATAACAAAAGCATGCAAATTAAAGTAACTGATCAAAAATTAATTGAAAAGACAGGAGGGATAATTCAAGGAATGTCAGGTTCACCAATTATTCAAAATGGGAAATTTGTCGGAGCTGTAACTCATGTTTTGGTGAATAATCCACAAGAAGGATATGCTGTATTTGGAGATATTATGTTAAAACAATCAAAATCTGTACAACAATAATTAAAAGTTCATAAATAATTTATTATATGAGTGTCTAAAATTAAAACAAACAATTGATAAATGAGACAAAATATCACTATAAGTAAAAAAATGTAAAAATATGCAAAAAATATTGCATATTTTTTTTAATGATAGTATAATGAGCATAGCTTTTGTTAAGTATACAGAAATAAAATATTCAAATTTTAGTATTTTGGGAGGTGATAAAATGGAACAAGAGTTATTGAAAAAGATATTAAAAGAAGTCGAAAAAATAGGTGAATTATCTAATAAAGTAGATAGATTAGAAAAGAAAATAGATAAGATAGATGAATTAGAGGTAAAAGTAAATAAAATAGATGAGTTATCAGCCAAAGTAGATAAAATAGATGAGTTATCAGCTAAAGTAGACAAAATAGATGAGTTATCAGCTAAAGTAGATAAAATAGATGAGTTATCAGCTAAAGTAGATAAAATAGATGAATTATCAAATAAAGTAGATAAAATAGATGAATTATCAAATAAAGTAGATAATCTAGGAAAAGAACTAAAAGATTTCAAGAAGGAAGTATATCAATTATTTGAAAAGAATACGAGAGAAATAGCAACAGTCATAAATCAACTATCAGAAAGTATAAGTACAAAAAATCATAGAAATTCTGAAGAAACAAAGCAAAGATTAGAAAAAAATGATAAAGAACATAGAATTTATGAAGCACAAATAGCAAAGTTGCAATTGACCACTCAATATTTAGAAGAAAAAGGCAAAAAATTAGCATAAAAAATACACATATAATGTGTATATATGTGTATTTTTAGCTAATTAGCATAGGACCTATTTTAGTTACTGTACCAGCACCAAGAGTCATGACTATATCATTTTGTTCAATATTATTTTTTATGTATGAAACACATTCATCAAAATCTGGAATATATTTTGCTTCCTTACCTAAAGAATTTATTTTATTAACTAAATCTTTAGAACTAATTCCATAAATATTTTTTTCTCTAGCAGCATAAATATCTAAAACAATTATATGATCGAATGAAATTAAGGCATTTGCAAAATCATCTAATAAATTTTTTGTTCTACTATAAGTATGAGGTTGAAAGATTACCCAAGATTCATGATATTTTTTATTCTTTAAAGAGTTAGCAGTTGCTTTTATTTCTGTTGGATGATGACCATAATCATCATATACACTAGCTTTTTTGTCAATTTTTCCTTTATATTCAAATCTTCTATGAGCTCCTGTAAATTTCGATAAAGCAACTTTTATATCAGAAATACTAATACCATATTCTATTGATAAAGATATACAAGCCAAAGCATTTAAAACATTATGAGTTCCAGGAACAGATAATTCTATAGTATCTAAAAATTTATTATTATGATATAAATCAAATTTAGCAAAACCATCTTCATTAAAAGATATATTTTTTGCTGAAAAGTTGACATTTTCATTTTTTATTCCATAAGTAATTGCTTTTGCTTTTGTATAATTTGGTAATTCTAAGCAATTAGAATCATCACCATTTATAATTAATAATCCATTATCTGGCAATAATTTTGTATACTTAATAAAAGCATTTTTTATGTTATCAAAAGTTTTAAAGTAATCTAAATGGTCATTATCAATATTTAATATAATTTCAGCTTTTGGACTAAATTTTAAAAAACTTTCTACATATTCACAAGCTTCAATAATAAAGTGCTCACTACTTCCTACTTTATAATTTCCATTAATTTGTTTTAAAAAAGCACCAACTTGAATACTAGGATCTTGTAAACCTTCTAGAAAACAAAGAGAAATCATAGATGTAGTAGTTGTTTTTCCATGAGTTCCAGAAATACAAATAGTATCTTGATAACAACGAGTTAATTCACCTAAAAAATCAGCTCTTTCAATAGTTGGGATATGTAATCGTTTGGCTTCTAACATTTCAGGATCATCTTGTTTTATAGCAGCAGAATAAACTACAGCATCAGATTTAGCAACATCATCTAAAGAATGACCAATTGTAACATGAATTCCTAGATTATTTAATTTATTTGTTGTTTCAGATTCAACCCAGTCAGAACCGGTAACATGAAAACCAAAATTCTTTAAAATTGCGGCTATTCCACTCATGCTAACTCCACCAATTCCAATCATATGAATATTTTTATATTTTTTTATATTATCTATATTTGGCATTTAACTACACACTCCTCTTATATAACGTTTCAATTATATAATTATATCTAGAAAATTTCAATAGTTTATTAAAAAATATAGTGTAATATATGCTAAAAAAATATAAAAGGTGAAATGTTTTATAAAAAGTAAAAATAAAATTTAAAATTTTGTAAAAAAAAGAAGGAAAAACTTTTTTTATGAAGAATAATATAATTGTACATAAGATTAAACGAATATGTACAAAATATATTTAAAACTTAAGGAAGGCGGTGCACGCAAAATGCAAATAACAGATGTACGTTTAAGAAAAGTAAATTCAGAGAACAGAATGAAAGCTGTTGCTTCTGTAACATTCGATAACGAATTCGCAGTTCACGATATTAAAGTTATCGAAAGCCAAAATGGATTATTTATAGCTATGCCTAGCAGAAAAACTCCAAACGGAGAATTCAAGGATATAGCTCATCCAATCAATGCTGAAACTAGAGAGAAAATTCAAAAAGCTATTTTAGAAGCTTATGAAGCTCCAGAAACAGAAGAATCAGCAGAATAATAAATAAAAAGCACTTTTACTAGTGCTTTTTTTGTTACTGTCTGTAACCTTTTTTGTTGTATTTTTTAAAAAAGCTTGAAAAAAAGCAAGAAACAAGATAAAATAAATAATAGTTTAATTAATAAGTAAGGTGATAAAATTGTTTTTAATTGCAGGATTAGGAAATCCAGAGGAAGATTATAGCAATACAAGGCATAATATGGGCTTTGATACAATTAATAAATTAGCAAAACAATATAAAATAGAAGTTAATAAAAATAAATTCAAAGGATTATATGGAATAGGAAATATAGAAAATCAAAAAGTAGTGCTTTTAAAGCCACAGACATTTATGAATTTAAGTGGAGAGAGTATAAAAGAAGCAATCGATTTTTATAAAATACAAAAAGAAAATATAATAATTATATATGATGATATGGATGTAAAACCAGGAACCATAAAGATAAGAAAAATAGGAGGTCCAGGCTCACATAATGGAATGAAATCAGTTATCCAAAACATCAAAGATAAAGAGTTTACTAGAATAAGAGTAGGAATAGGAAAACCAGAAAATAAAAGTGATATGATAAAATATGTAATAGGAAATGTTTCAGAAAGTGATAAAAAAATACTAGATGAAGCTACTACTATAGCTAAAGATGCTGTTATAGAAATTTTAGAAAATGGTGTTGACAAAGCTATGAATAAATACAATTAAAACATAAAAAGGAAGGTAAATATGACAGAGTTATTAATACAAGAAAATCAAGAAAAAAAACAAATTGCATTAGTAGAAAATGGAAAATTAATAGAATATTATGAAGAAGATAATGAGACAAATAGAAGAGAAGGAAATATTTATATTGGAATAGTAAAAGATATTATAAAAGGGATGCAAGCAGCTTTTGTAGATATTGGAACAGAAAAAAACAGCTTTATACATTTAAAAGATATCTTACCAAAAATAGATGAAACAAAAGAAACGCAAGATGAAAATATAAAAATTTCAGATATAATAAAGCCAAATCAAAAATTATTGGTTCAAATAAAAAAAGATAGTAACGAAAAAAAGGGTGCAAGAGTATCAACACATATTAATTTACCAAGTAAATATATAGTATTAATGCCTAATACTGAAATTATTACAGTTTCTCAAAAAATCGAAAGTGAAGAGGAGCAAAAAAGACTAGTTAAATTAGTAAAGGAAAACTTAGAACAAGGAAATGGAGCTATTATAAGAACATCTGCACAAGGAAAAGAAAAAGAAATTATCGAAGATATAAAAAATATTCAAAATAAATGGAATAAAATTATTGAAACAGGAATTAATCCTAATCAAAATAACCCAAAACTATTATATAAAAGTGAAGATATTATAGATAAAATGTTAATGGATATGACAGATAAAGAAATATCAATAAAAAGGGGAAAAGATATATTTAATACTTATGGCATAAATAAACAAATCGAAAAAATTCAAAATAGAAAAATATGGCTAAAATGTGGAGGATTTATAACAATAGATAAAACAGAAGCATTAACAGCTATTGATGTAAATACAGGAAAATATACAGGAAATAAAAGTTTAAGACAAACTATTTTAAGAGTAAATCAAGAAGCAACAATAGAAATAGCTAAACAACTAAGATTAAGAGATATAGGTGGGATTATTATTATTGACTATATAGACATGAAGAATCAAGAAGATAGAGAAATAGTAGAAGAACTTCTAAAAGAGGAATTAAAAAAAGATAGAACAAAAACGCAAGTAGAAGGTTTTACAAAATTAGATTTAATGGAAATGACAAGAAAACACATTTGTAGCCACAAAGAATGAGACAAGAGGGACAGGTCTTAAATGTCTCATTTATATGTAAAGAGTAATATTTAAAGTATAAGAAGTTATAAAATGAAAATGAGACATTTAAGACCTGTCCCTCTTGTCTCATCTCAGAAAGGAAGAAAAAATGAACGTAGGATTTGTATCACTAGGATGTAGCAAAAATTTAATTGATACTGAAGCAACTATTGGAAAATTTAAGGAAAATAATTTTAATATTGTGAATGATGAGAAAAAAGCAGATATAATAGTAGTAAACACATGCGGTTTTATAGATTCTGCTAAGGAAGAGGCTATTAATACTATTTTAGAAATGGCAGAGTATAAAAAAGGAAGATGTAAATATTTGATAGCAATGGGGTGTTTAGTTCAAAGATATTATGACGATTTAATAAAATTACTTCCAGAAGTAGATTTATTTATAAAAATAGATGAATATAATCAGTTATGGGACAAAGTAGAGGACTTAGTAAAAAGAAATATTGTAAATAAATCGGAAACTAAAGCCATAACAAAAATAACAGAAATTCCACAAATGCCAATGTTTGAACAAGGTGAATTTTTGGATAGAGTTGTTACAACTGGTAAAAATTTTGCTTATTTAAAAATTGGAGAAGGATGTAGTAATAATTGTACATATTGTGCAATTCCATATATAAGAGGACCTTTTGTTAGTAGAAAAAAGGAAGATATTTTGCAAGAAGCCAAAGAACTTGCTAAAAAAGGAATTAAAGAGCTAATTGTAATAGCACAAGATACAACAAAATATGGAGTAGATTTATATGGCGAAAGTAAGTTAGCAGAATTGTTAAAAGAATTAAGTAATATTAAAGAAATTAAATGGATCAGATTTTTATATTCATATCCAGAAGGAATTACAGATGAATTAATTGATGTAGTATCTTCTAATAATAAAATTGCGCATTATTTTGACATACCAATTCAACATATTTCTGATAGAGTACTAAAAAGAATGAACCGAAGAACAAGTAAAAATAATATTACAAAATTAATAGAAAAAATCAGAAATAAAATACCAGATGTAACATTGAGAACTAGTTTAATTGTAGGATTCCCAGATGAGACACAAGAAGATTTTAATGAGTTATTAGAATTTGTAAAAAAAGCCAAATTTGATAAATTAGGAGTTTTTATGTATTCAAAGGAAGAAGGAACACCTGCTGCAAAATTGCCAAATCAAATTCATGGAAATACTAAAAAGGCTAGATATAGAAAAATAATGGAACAACAAAGTAGAATATCGAAAGAAAACTTAGAAAAAAAGATAGGAAAAGAATATGAAGTTTTAATAGAAGATATATCTTTTGACAAAAAATATTATATAGGAAGGACAATACAAGACGTTCCGGAAATAGATGGGAGAGTTTATATAAGAAATACTAATATAGATAAACCAGATAACATTATAAATCAATTTAAAAAATGCAAAGTTATAGATGTAAGTAATTATGATTTAATAGCAAGATTTAAATAATGGAGGAAAATATGGATAGAGATTTGGATAAAGAAAAAATTATTGAAAAAATGAGAAGTCTAAGAGATAAAAGAGACTTAGAAATTTTAAACCAAGATTTAGAAGAGGTTAATTTAGATTCAGATTATCAAAAGGAATTGCCTGAAAATAAAGTATTGAATATTAAATATTTAGGAAAAATAGAGATAAATAATGAACCGAAAGATATTTATTTAGTATTAGAACAAAAACAGAAAGATGATGGAAGCAAAATTGAAATAGAAAGATATTGTACAGAAGATGGAGAAGTATTAGGAGGAAACAATAATTCTGATCAATTTAATTTTATAACACCAAATGAAAAATATAAAGATGTAGAAGGTTTAGTAGAAAGCTTACAAAGCTTAGATAAACAAGGAATTTTAGATTTAAACGAAATAGAGCAAGAAAGATTAGAACAAGTTGCAAAAGAATTAGGAATTACTGTTGAGGAAATAAAGAAAATAAGTGAAATAGATTCAGAAAAAACAGTGGAAGATAATGAAAAAGAAAATTTAGAAAAAGATAAAGATCCTGATAAAGAAAAGAAGACTTTAAGTAAGAAACAAGTAGAAAGTATTTCTACAAAGCAAGAAATAAAAACAGAGCAAAAAGTGACTGATAAAGATACAATGGCATCTTTACTTAATGTACAAGGAAAAGGGTATAGAAAAATTGCAATTGTATATTCTGATAAATTTAAAGAAGCGGGTAATACTACTAAATTTTCATTTGTAGGAATTAAACAAGATGGTTCAGCAGAAAAAATTGATACAATAGAACAAGCATACGGAACTAATCCTACTAAAAATGTACATAGTGTTAATAGAGACGGAAGCAAAATAGAAGAAGAAAAAGTAAATTCTATTTTTAAAATAAAAGGAAAAACAGAAACACAAATTGCAGTTGATATAGGAAATATGGGAACTATAGAGCCATCATTGGTTAGAACACCAGCGCAAGACAATGAAGAAGCAATAAGCATACCAATTGAAACTTCTAATATACGACCAACTACAAGAGAAACAAGAGAACTTATGAATAGAAACAGAAATACTAGAGTAAAAGAAGAAATTCAAAGAACAGAAGCTCATGAAGAATTGGGATGTGAAGATTTTTCTATAAAAGATATTGATGATAATCCAAACAATAATACACATGAGCATCAAGAATTTAGCGAAGAATATTTAGATAAATGTGCATCTAAAATATTAGAAAGCGAAACTATAGCAAACACATATAATAGAAGTGATGTAAAAGCATATTTAAAAAAATATCTAGAAAATGATAATGAAACAATTGATACAGAAGATCTAATTAACAATGTATCAGAAGAGATGGAACAAGAGGCAGAAAAAGAACATCCATTACACCAAAACACAGATAGAGATTAAAAGAAAAAGTCACTAGAAGATAGTGACTTTTTGTGCTATTATAAAATAAATATTGATTATAGAAAAATTTTAATATTAATTTAATAATCAAATGTTAAAATATAAAAAGGTGATAAATATGAGAATTTTAATAATAGAAGATGAATTTAATTTAGCAGATGTTATTGCAAGTAGATTAAAAAAAGAAAAATATACGGATTTGAGATATTAAATAAAATTAGAAAAGAAGGAATAAAATCAAAAGTTATAATGTTGACAGCAAAAAACTTATTAGAGGACAAACTAAATGAATTTGATAATGGAGCAAATGATTATGTAACAAAACCTTTTCACATTGATGAACTAGTAGCTAGAGTAAATGTACAACTACGAAATGCAGATTTATTAGATATGGCAAAATCAGAAAATAAAGTTAAAGAAACATATAATAATGAAGATTTATCAAATATGGAGTAAATGCAGAATTATACAGGTTCAACATGAACCACAGTTTTATATACTTTATCTAGATTATCAACTGTAAGTTCTAAGCTATCAGCTAATTTGTGACTTTCAAAAGTAGACATATTACCATCAACGCTAATAGTAATAAAAACTAAATATTGACTACCAACTGGAGTGGATACAATTTCAGAAATTTTTTTTATTTCTTTGTAGCTATGTGTTATGTCTAAAATAAGATCTTTTGTTTTATCGTCAACACTAATATCCATTAAAACATTATAACTTTCTATAAAGATAGTAACACCAGTATAGCAAATCCAGACAGAAATTCCAATTCCAACGATACTATCAAGCCAATATATTCCTGCTAAAGTAAGAATTACAGAAATTAGAGTAAAAGTAGTTACAATACAGTCATTTCTATGATCTTTCATGTTGGCTTCAAGTAGAATACTATTATATTTTTTATAGGCTTTTAGAGTGTAAAAAAATAAAAACAATTTAGTAACAATTGTTGCAATACATACAACAACCAAAAGCCAAGAAAATTGAAGTTTACTGCCTATAATTAAAGTGATAATAGAATCAAAAAACAACTTAGCTGAAACAAGAATCATAGCAATACTAATAAACATAGAAAAAATATATTCAGCTTTTCCATGACCTAAATTGTGATCCTCGTCATTTGGTGTACTTGCAATTCTATTACCGATAAAAGTCATAAGAGAGGCAAAAATATCTCCTGCACTATTTACGCTATCTGCAATCATAGCTTGACTTTTGCTTATAAAACCAACTGTAGCTTTTATTATTAATAAAAAGATATTACCAATTATTCCTAAGATACCAGCCTTTTTTGTATCTGCAAATTTTTCTTCCATTTATATCGACTCCTTATTTAAATATTTTATGATTATAACATATATAATATAAGTAAAAAAGAGATTTTCGAAATTTAATTTCCTGAAATCCATGTAATTTAGCCATGAATTATAAAATTGTAGGTTGAAAAATGCTAAAATTATAAATTTGCAAAAAAAAACAATAAGTGCTATAATGAAAAAAATACAAAAGTGAAAAACGTTAAAGAGGTGAAAAGATGGCAATACTCACAATTATATATATATTAGTATTTATTATATTTGCCTTAATAGCATATGCAATACTACAAATAAAAATGTTTGGAATGAAAATAAAAGATTTTTGGTCATTTATAGAAGCAAATCAAATGTTAGATAAATTATATAAATTTGCAAGGCAATATGAAAATATGTCTCCGCAAGAACAAATCATTTATTTAGCTGAAGCTGAAAAAATATTTAATGCATTTGATAATGTACCAGATACATTATGGGAAGAAGAATATGATAAGTATAAAGAAGTATTAAAAAAATATAAAGATATAAAAATGTTAAGGTGGGCCTCAACATCAAATAAGAGTGAATCTTAAAGATTCACTCTTATTATATTTTTATAATAACTAAACTAAATGCTAGATAAGCATATCTAAATGCTTTTTTCATAAATAATCTAGATTTTAGAATTTCAAAAGATTCTGACAAAGCACAATATTTATCAACAAATGTTAGAATAAAGCCTTCTATAGATTTTGGAAATGCTACTGTAACAGGCCACATATGTTTTTCAATTATATCTTTTTCTTTATCATTTAAATCAAACAATTTAGATGCGTTTTCACAAGCTGTTTTTCCATGAGTAAAAGCATGTAATCCTTTTCTATCAGGTTGTCTTTTTCTCCAATCATATAAAAATAGATCATGCAACATAGCTGCTCTTGTTGCAGATTTATAATCTAAATTTAACTTTTTACAAATACAATAACAGTGGTATGCTGCTGTATAGCAATGTTCAAAACAGGTTGTTTCGTAATGCTGTTTGAAATTTTTCATTTGTTGAACTGTATCATTTGTTATTAAAGGATATATAATATCTTGAAATTCTTTATTTTGACTTATTATATCTTTCTTATATTGTTCCATAAAAACCTCTTTTAATTATGTACTTCTTTTAAATTATAGCACAAACAAAACATAGATTGCAACATTTTATAAATTTAATTTATGGGTTTAATGCCTCATGTCATCTTATGCAAAGAACCAAAACTTAGATTTATTATTTAGAAATATTAAAAACTAGTGTGTTAATAATATTTCTAAAATTTGAACTGCATTAGTAGCAGCACCTTTTCTTAGATTATCAGCTACTACCCACATATTTAAGCCATAAGGAACACTAAAATCTCTTCTAATTCTACCAACAAAGACTTCATTATTACCATTTGCTTTAGAAGCAATAGGGTATTGTTCTTTTTCTATATTATCTACTAGAATAATCCCAGGAGAATTTTGTAACAACATTCTAACATCATATAAATCAAAATCTTTTTCAAATTCAACATTAATAGATTCACTATGGCAATTAACAACAGGAACCCTTACTGCTGTTGCTGTAATTGGTAAATCAGGCTTTTGCAAAATTTTTCTTGTTTCATTTATCATTTTATGTTCTTCTTTTGTATATCCATCGTCCATAAAAATATCAATATGAGGGATACAGTTATTGTGAATAGAATATGGAAATTTTTTCAAAGAATCCCCATAAGATTTATTTTCTAAATCTTCTATGCCTAAACGACCACTTCCAGAAACAGCTTGATATGTTGAGTAGACAATTCTCTTAATATGATATTTATTATCTAAAAATTTTAAAGGAATAACAGCTTGAATAGTAGAGCAATTTGGATTAGCAATAATTCCTGTGTTATTAAAAATTTCTTTAGGGTTTATCTCTGGAACAACTAAAGGAACTTCTGGATCCATTCTAAATATACTACTATTATCAATAACAATACATCCATTTTTAACAGCTATTGGAATATATTTTTTAGAAACTTCACCACCAGCACAAAATATAGCATAATCAAAAGATTGTTTAAAAGAGTTTTCAGTTAATTCACAAAGAATATAATCTTCACCTAAAAAATTAATTTTTGTACCAGCAGATTTCTTAGAAGAAAATAATGTATAAGTTACATTAGAAAAATTTTTTTCTTCTAAAACTTTTAATACGGTTCTACCAACTAAACCACTACTGCCGACAATTGCAACTTTATATTTTCCACGCATATAAAATACCTCCGTTTATTTTATTTATATAAACATATGCAATAAAAATAAAAAAAGTTATTTTTGTGATAATCAAATATCATGTATCTAGTTTCATACACTATAGGCTGTGAAATGTAACAAACCGTAACAAAAAAATAAATAAATTTAAAGGAAAATATTGCATTAATTTGTCAACAATAGTATAATATAAAAGATGGCATAATAATATTATAAAAAAGATTAAAAAAAGAGAGGGAAAAAAATGGATTATTTATATATACTAAGAGAAGCTTTAGTGTGGGTTATAACAATATTTTGGTTATATCAACTATTAGTAAGTTTATGTTCTTTAGTAAAAATAAAAGATAAGCCTTTAAAAGTAAATAAAAACCATAGATTTATGGCAATCATACCAGCACACAACGAAGAAGCTGTTGTTGGAAATTTAATTGAAAGCTTAAAAAAGCAAAATTATAATAAAGATTTATATGACATTTATGTAATTGCAGATAACTGTACAGATAACACTGCAAAAGTAGCAAAAGAAGCAGGGGCAATTGTATATAAAAGATTTGACGAAACAAAAAAGACAAAAGGGTATGCCTTAAATTGGTTTTTACAACAAAAAATAGAAGAAAATGCTGCATATGATGCATTTTTTGTATTTGACGCAGACAATATAGTGCACCCAGATTTTATTAAAAATATGAACAAAAAATTGTGTCAAGGTGAAGATGTTGTTCAAGGATATAGAGATATAAAAAATCCAACAGATAGCTGGATTACAGCAGGATATGCTATTTTCTATTGGACAATGCACAGATTTTATCATTTAGCAAGATATAATTTAGGATTATCACCATTACTAAATGGAACAGGATTTATGGTAAGATTTGATGTAGTAAAACCTCAAGGATGGGATACAAAAACATTAACAGAAGATATAGAATTTTCATTAAAAAGAATAATAAAAGGCAAAAAATTAGGATGGGCAACAGATGCAATATGTTATGATGAACAACCAGTAGGATTTGTTCAAAGTTGGTCACAAAGAAGTAGATGGACAGTAGGCCATATTCAATGTATTCATGAATATACAAAGAAATTAGCTATAGCGGCAAAAGAAAACAAAACAATGATGAATTTTGATGGATTACTATATATAGTAGGAAGTATACCAATGTTTATTCTTACATTATTGTTACTAGCAACTAACTTTTTAATGTATGCAGGTGATGGAATGACACAAGCAGAATTAATGATGAATATGCTTAGATATTTAGTTCCAACATTTTTATTACCAATTGCAACAGGAGTTATTGCAATGTATTTAGATAAAAGACCTATTAAACCAATGCTAAAAGGTTTAGCATGTTATCCATTATTTATGGGATCATGGTTGCTAATCAACTTTAAATGTTTATTCAAAAGAGAGACAACATGGGAAAAGATTAATCATGTTAGAAATATAAAAATAGCAGATGATGGTTTACAAGAAGGATTACAAGAGGAAAGAAATTAAAAATATAAACACAAAGAAAGTTGACTTTTAAGCCAACTTTCTTTAATATTTATAAAAGGGAGAAAAAATGAAAAAAGAATTATTAAAAAAAGAAAATTTATTACATGTAGCAATAATTTTATTGGGGACAATATTAATTTTAATACCTGCTTTCCATAGTAATATATGGTTTGATGAATCTTATAGTGTAGCAATAGTAAATCATTCTTTTGGAGAAATATGGACAATAGGCGGAAATGATGTACATCCTATTCTTTATTATTGGATGCTTAAAATAATAAATATTTTATTTGGAAGCAATATAATTATATATAGAATTTTTTCTGTTTTAGGAATTGTTGGATTAGGAATATTAGGTTTTACTCATATAAAAAAAGATTTTGGAACAAAAACAGGGCTATTATTTACATTTTTTAGTTTCTTCTTACCAGTTATGTTAAATTATGCGTTAGAAATTAGAATGTATTCATGGTCAATTTTCTTTGTTACATTAATGGTAATTTATTTAAATAGATTTATAAAGGACAAAAATACTAAAAATTTAATTCTATTTGGAGTATTTAGTATAGTAAGTTGTTATATGCATTATTATGCTCTTGTTTGTGCAGGAATAATTAATTTAGGATTAATTATTTATATAATTAAAAATAGAAAAAGCATAGAAAATAAAATAATAAAACAGTTTATTTTAGTAGAAGCGTTACAAGTGATACTATATATTCCATGGATGTTTTACTTTATAAAACAACTAACAAGAGTAGGGGGAGGATTTTGGATTAGAATTGAATTTCCTCAAATATTAATTGATATTATAAATTTTCAATTTAAGGGAAGTTTAGAACAAATAATACCTACAATTTTTGCTAGTATACTATTGATTTATATTTTATATATTATTATAAAAAATATAAAAAAGAAAGAGAATATAAAAGAAGGAATAATACCAATAATAATATATATATTGGTAATTGTAATAGCAGCAATAGCTTCATTAAAATCTCCTATTTTATATGCTAGATATTTATTTCCTATATCAGGACTTCTAATTTTTTCAATTTGTTATTTTTTAGCAAAGGAAAATAAAACATTTATTATAGGAATGATATGTGGTGCAATTTTAATAATGTCAGTAATGAATTTAAAGGAAAATATTAAAGAAAATTATGATATTTCTAATAATGAACCATTTGCTTATTTAGAAGAGAATTTACAACCAGAAGATATAATAGTATATACTAGTATAAATAATGGAGGAGTAGTAGCAGCATTAATTGATTCAAATCAGCAGTACTTTTTAAATGTGGATAATTGGACTATTGAGGAAGCATATAAAGCGTATGCTCCACAAATGAAAGTGGCATATAGTTTTGAAGAAGCTATGAAAGAAGCAAAAGGTAGAATATTTATAATTGATGATGGTAGTTTAAGTTGTTATAACAGATTAGAAAATAAAAAAGAATATAAACAAGTTGAAATCAGGAAATTTGAGCCAAAATACAAAAATTATACTTATCAAATAGTAGTTTTAGAAAAAATAAAATAAAAAACTATAAAAAAGCTTGCATTTATACCAAAAATTGGGTATAATAACAATGGAAACTATGAAAGACTTAAGAAGAGTGGGAACAAATCCCACTCTTAATTATTAGAAAAAAATAAATACTTATGATTAGATATGTTAAAAAGGAGGGATATTTTGGCAAGTATAGAAGAGAGAGTGGAAAGCTTATTAAAAGAAAAAATTGAAGCAATTGGATATGAACTATATGATGTAGAATATAGCAAAGAGGGTAAGAATTACTTTTTAAGAATATTTATAGATAAACCTGAAGGAATTGACTTAAATGACTGTGAAAAAGTGAATAATGAAATAGATGAAATTTTGGACGAAGCTGATTATATAAAAGAGCAGTATTTTTTAGAAGTTTCTTCTCCAGGTATAGAAAGAATCATAAGAAAAGAAAAACATCTAAAAAAATATATTGGCCATGAAATTAATATTAAGTTATTTAAAAAAGATAAAAACGGAAACAAAGAATATCAAGGAATTTTAAAAGCATTTGACCAAGAAAATATAGAATTAGAAGAAAATATAAAAATTGAAAGAAAAAATATAGCACAAATTAAAACAGTATATAATTGGTAAAGGGAGGAATAAAAATGAAAGATCAAGCAATTGATAACAAAGAATTAATTTTAGCTTTAGAAGAATTAGAAAAAGAGAAGGGAATAAAGAAAGAGTACTTATTAGAAGCAATTGAAACAGCATTAGTAACAGCATATAAGAGAAACTTTGATTCATTAGAAAATGTAAGAGTGGAAATGGATCATCAAACAGGAGCAACACATGTATATGCTATTAAAGAAGTTATGGAAAAAGCAAACGATGAAGATACAGAAATTAGCTTAAAAGAAGCTCAAAAGATAAACCCAGACTTAAAAGAAGGGGATACAGTTGAAACAGAAATCGTTCCAAGAGATTTTGGAAGAATAGCAGCACAAACAGCAAAACAAGTTATTATTCAAAAATTAAGAGAAGTTGAAAGAGAAATAGTATATAATGAATTCAATGAAAGAAAAGGAGAAATAGTTTCAGGACTTATTCAAAAAGCTGACCATAATATTGTCGTAATGGACTTAGGAAAGTTAGAAGGAGTAATGCCTTTAAAAGAACAAATTCCTACAGAACATTATAAAGTAAACGACAAAATAAAAGGATATGTTTTAGATGTAGAAAAAGGAGCAAAAGGTGCTCCACAAGTAATAGTATCTAGAAGTCATCCGGATTTTGTAAGAAAATTATTAGAATTTGAAATACCAGAGATATATGAAGGAGTAATAGAAATAAAAAGTGTTTCAAGAGATCCAGGATATAGAAGTAAGGTTGCTGTTTATTCACCAGATCAAAACATTGACCCTGTAGGATCTTGCGTAGGACAAAAAGGAGTAAGAATTCAAAATGTAATTAATGAATTAAATGGAGAAAAAATAGATGTTATTGAATGGAATGAAGATCCATCTATTTATATAGCTTCAGCTTTACTACCAGCAAAAATATTGGCTGTTGACATTAAGGAAGAAGAAAAATTTGCGCAAGTTGTCGTACCAGATGATCAATTATCTTTAGCAATTGGAAAATCAGGACAGAATGCAAGACTAGCAGCAAGATTAACAAATTGGAAAATTGATATTAAGTCAGAAACACAATTTAGAGAAATGATAATAAAATCACAAGAAAGTGATAAAAAAGAAACAGAGGAAGAAACAGAAACCGAATAAAAATAAAAAGCAGACATACAATAAAGGAGGGACAAATATATGAAAAATCAACCAACTAGAACATGTATGGGATGTAATGAAAAAAAAGCAAAAAATGATTTGATAAGAATTGTTAAAAATAAAAATGATGAAATTAATATTGATAGAACTGGAAAATTGGATGGAAGAGGAGCTTACATATGTGACAACGTCCAATGCTTAGAAAAGATAATAAAATCAAAGAGATTAGAAAAAATATTTGATAAAGAAATATCAAATGAAATATATGAGAAATTAAGAGGTGTAATTCTTGATAAATAAAAAGATATTAGGATTAATAGGATTATCAGCAAAGGCAAGGAAAATAAGCTTTGGATCAGATAGTGTGGAAGATAGTATAAAAAATAGGAAAGTTACTTTAATAATTGTAGCTGAGGACTCTTCTGAGAGGACAAAAGATAAATTTAAATATTTAAGCGAAAAATATAAAGTGCCAATTATAATAATTGGAAAAATAGAGGAATTAAGCAAAGCAATTGGTAAATCAAATAAGGCAATATTAGGAATTGAAGATATAAACTTATCAAAAGAAATTCAAAAAATAAATAATGGGGGTGAAGTTATTGGGTAAGATAAAAATATATGATATAGCAAAAAAGCTAAACTTAACCAGTAAAGAAGTATTAGAAGTAGCAAAAAAGCTAAATATTAATGTGAAAAGTCATTTGAGTGGAATAGAAGAGGAAGAAGCGAAAAGAATTGAAGATGATATAAACAAAAAAGAAAACAAAAAGCAAGAAAAAGAAATAGTAAAAAAAGAAAAAATAGGAACAAAAAAGGAAGAAAAAGCACCTGTTATTATTAGAAGAGAAGTTATTATTTCACAAGAAGCAGAACAAACAAAAAAGAAAGAACCAGTAAAAAAGGAAAATAAAAAGAACAATGTAGGATTTGTAGAAAGAAAACAAAACAAAGACTATAATATTGTGTATAGAAATAAACCAAGCAAACCTATGACAGTTAGCGAGCTATTTGGACTAAAAAAAGAGGAACCAAAAAAAGAAGAAAAAGTTAAAGTTGAACAAGAAAATAAAAAAGAAGAAGTAAAAGAAGTAAAAAAAGAAGAAACATTAAAAAAAGTTGCATTAGATTCTAAACCTCAAAAGCAAGAAAGAGAAAACAAAACGATTGGAAGAGAAAATAAAATGAATAGAGAAAATCGAGACAATAGACAAAATAGAAATAATTATAGCCAAAATTCTAATAATTATAATTATAATAATAACAATAGAAATAATAATAGGTTTAACCATAATAACAATAGATTTAATAATAATAATAACAGCAATAATAATGGCAGATTTAATGGTAATAATAACAATAACGGAAATAATAGGTTTAATAATAGAAATAATAATGATAGATTTAATAAAAGACCTTTAGACGAAAAAGGAATTGAAAAAAATATTAAAAATATCATGTCAGTTGAAACTGTTGAAAAAGAAAGTGTTAGAGAATATAATAGAGGAATTGATAAACAAAAAAATAATAATAAATTTGAGGAAAATAAAGGGAAAAAATCAAAATCAAGAAGAAACAATTCAGCAGGAGATTTTGATGAAGGAAAACTAAAAAGCTTGAAACAAGCAAACAGATTGTCAAATATGTTTGATGAACAAGATGGAGGAATGTTAGATTATTATGATTTAACAACAGAGAGAGGTAGAAGAGGCAAAAAGAGAAAAAATCAAAATCAAGAAGAGAGAACAAAACAAAAAATATTCCAATTAACAGAAATTGAAATTCCAGAAACAGTAACTGTAAAAGATTTAGCAGCAGATATGAAAAAAACAACTGCAGAGGTAATAAAGAAACTATTAGGATATGGAATAATGGCTACAATTAATCAAGAAATAGATTTTGATACAGCTTATTTAATTGCACAAGAATTTGGAATTACAGCAACTAAAAAAGAAACAGTAACAGAGGAAGATATATTGTTTGATGATTCTGAAGATAAAGAAGAAGAATTAGAAACAAGACCTCCAGTAATTGTTGTAATGGGGCATGTTGACCATGGAAAAACATCACTTCTAGATGCTGTTAGAAAAACAAATGTGATTGAAGGGGAAGCAGGAGGAATTACACAAGCAATTGGTGCATATAAAGTAAAAGTAAAAGATAGAGAAATTACTTTCTTAGATACTCCTGGACATGAAGCGTTTACAGCAATGAGAGCTAGAGGAGCTCAGATTACAGATATTGCTATTTTAGTTGTAGCAGCAAATGATGGGGTAAAACCTCAAACGATAGAAGCTATTAATCACGCTAAATCAGCAGGAATACCTATTATTGTTGCAATAAATAAAATTGATTTACCAGATGCAAATATAGAAAAAGTAAAACAAGAATTAATGGCATATGAATTGGTTCCTGAAGAATGGGGTGGAGATACAATATATGTACCAATATCTGCTAAAAAAGGAGAAAATATTGACCAATTATTAGAAATGGTACTATTAGAAGCAGATGTATTAGAATTAAAAGCAAATCCACATAAACAAGCAAAAGGAGCTGTTATAGAAGCAAGATTAGACAAATCAAAAGGAGCAATTGCTACAATGCTTGTACAAAGAGGAACTTTAGATGTAGGAGATACAATAGTAGTAGGCTCATCTATAGGAAGAATTAGAGCGATGAAAGATGATAAAGGAAAAAGTGTAAAAGCTGCAGGACCATCTACACCGGTAGAAATAATGGGACTAACAGAAGTTCCAGAAGCTGGAGATACTTTCTATGAAGTTAAAAATGAAAAAATGGCTAAACATTTAATAGAAAGAAGAAAACGTCAAGCAAGAGAAAAAGCAATTAACAGTGCAACAAAAGTAACATTAGATAATCTATTTACACAAATGGAACAAGGGAACTTAAAAGTGCTAAACCTAATTGTAAAAGCAGATGTACAAGGATCTGTTGAAGCAGTAAAACAAGCAATGGAAAAACTAGAAAACGAAGAAGTAAAAGTAAAAGTAATTCATGCAGCTGCAGGTGCTGTTAATCAATCAGATGTAACACTTGCAAAAGTATCAAATGCTATAATCATAGCGTTTAATGTAAGACCTGATAATATGGCAAAAGAAATGGCAGAAAAAGATGAAGTAGAAATAAAACAATATTCTATTATTTATCAGGCAATAGAAGATGTAGAAGCTGCGATGAAAGGAATGCTAGATCCAAAATATGAAGAAAAAGTAATTGGAAATGCAGAAGTAAGACAAACTTTCAAAATATCTAATGTTGGAACTATTGCAGGATGTTATGTAATTTCAGGAAAAGTAGAAAGAAATGCGGGAGTTAGAGTGATTCGTGAAAATGTAGTAATACATGATGGACATTTAGCTACATTAAAAAGATTTAAAGATGATGTAAAAGAAGTTACTAAAGGATTTGAATGTGGAATTCAAATTGAAAATTATAACGACATCAAAGAAGGAGACGTAATAGAAGTATATATTATGGAAGAAATTAAGAGATAATGTCCCTTTTTAGGGATATTTCTCTTATAAAAGGAGGAAAAATAAAATGCCAGAAAATCAGAATAGATTAGGACGCATTGATGAAGAATACAAAAAAGAAATAAGCCAAATCATTAGTTATCAATTAAAAAATCCAAATGTAACAGGATTAATTAGTGTAACAAAAGTAAAGGTAACTAACGACTTAAAATATGCAAAAGTATATGTAAGCATTTTAAATTCAAAAAATTTAAAAGAAACAATGGAAGGATTAAAGAAATCTTCAGGATTTATAAGAAGTGAATTAGCAAGAAAAATAAATTTAAGAAATACCCCAGAAATTTTATTCGAATTAGATGATTCTTTAGAATATGGAGCAAAGATTGATAGCATATTAAAAGAAATTATGCCTAAAAAAGAAGAGGAGAAATAAATATGACATTAGATGAAATATTAAAAGAAATAAAAGTGGCTCAAAATATTGTAATCTTAACACATGAATCTCCTGATGGAGACGCTATAGGTAGTAGTTTAGCTATGAGACTTATGCTAAAAGAATTGGAAAAAGAATGTGATGTTATTATTCCTGAGTATTCTAGACTATTTGACTTTTTACCAGGTATTGAGACAATAAAGAAAGAATCAGAAATAAAAAACTACGATTTAGCAATTGCAGTAGATTGCGCTGACATAAAAAGAATAGCTAAAAAAGAATATTTTGAAAATGCTAAAAAAACAATAGTAATTGATCATCATGGAAGTAATAATATGTTTGGAGATTTAAATTACGTAAATCCTGTTTCTCCAGCATGTTGCGAAATATTAGCAGGAATAGCAGAATATTTTAAAATGAAAATAACGAAGGAACTTGGAACATGCATAATGACTGGAATAATAACAGACACAGGAGGATTTAGACATGATGGAACAAATTCAGAAACATTTGAATTTGCAGCTGAATTGGTAAGAAAAGGAGTTAACATTCCATATATATATAAAAGAACCTTAAATACTAAAACTAAGGCTAATTTTCTACTAACTAAAAAGGTAATTGACAGAATGGAGCTATTAGAAGATGGAAAAGTAACATTTACATATATCACTATTAAAGATGAAGAAGAAGTAAATGCAGAACCGGGAGACCATGAAGGACTAGTTGAAATAGGAAGAGATATTGAAGGTGTAGAAGTTTCAATATTTGTAAGACAAAAAGAAGAAAATGCTTTTAAAATTTCATTGCGTTCAGGAAATGAAGTAAATGTTTCAGATGTATGCTTGATGTTTGGTGGAGGAGGACATCCACGAGCAGCTGGAGGATTAATACAAGGAACTCTAGAACAAGTAAGAGAAAAAGTCTTAAAAGAAGTAAAAAAAGCATTGTAAGGAAATAAAAAAATGGATGGAATATTAATAATAAATAAACATAAAGGATGTACATCTCATGATATAGTACATAAAATAAAAAAAATAACAAAAGAGAAAGTGGGACATACAGGCACTTTAGATCCAATGGCAACAGGAGTGTTGCCATTATTAATAGGGAAAGGAACATTGTGCTCAAAATATTTAATAGAACATGATAAAACTTATAAAGCTACACTAAAATTAGGAATTGAAACAGACACTAAAGACTTAGAAGGAAGAGTGATACAAGAACAAGCCGTTGATATTAAAATTTTAGAAAAAAGCAATGTTGAAAATATATTAAAGAGTTTTGTTGGAAAACAAGAACAAATACCTCCTATATATTCTGCAATAAAGGTTGACGGAAAAAAGTTATATGAATATGCTAGAGAAGGAAAAGAGGTTAGAATTCAGCCAAGGACAATAGAAATATATGACATGAATTTAGAAAAAATAGATAGAGATAATAAAGAAATTGTATTTAAAGTAAGTTGTTCAAAAGGAACATATATTAGAAGTTTATGCTCAGATATTGCTAAAAAGCTTGGCACAATAGGTTGTATGTCAGATTTAGAAAGATTAAGTGTTGGTAGATTTGATATTACTGAATCTATAACTTTAGAAACAATAAATAATAATATAGAAAATATTAATAATAATTTAATAACAATAGAAAGATTATTTGATAAAAGTAAAAACATAATATTAGAAGATAAAAAATTAAAATTATTCTTAAATGGAGTACAATTAAAAGTAAAAGAAAAAGATGGAGCTTTTAAAATTTATAATAATAACAAATTTATAGGTATTGGTTGCATAAAAGATAATATTTTAAAAAGGGATATTATTATAATATAAAACCTTATATAGCAATAAAGAATGTAAAGTAAAATGTTTTGTTATTTAGTATATTATAAAAATCACTTTCATATATTTAATTAAAAATATATGAGGAGTGATTTTTTTGTATTATATTCAAGAAACTGACAAGCCTAACTTTATATTAAAATTATTTAATATAGTAAAACTCAAAGAAAATAAAATAATATTACCAATAGAAGCTGAAGAAAAAATGGATTTTAAAAAGAGTAAAGTATTGGCAAATAAAACTAAAAAGATATTAAGCAAAACAAATTGCAATAAAGTAATTTTAAGTAAAGGAATAAAAAAACAACAGGATTATCAAAATTATTTATATACATATAATTTTGATATAATAGATGGAAGATGGTTGTTTGAAGTATTAATGCTTAAATCTTTAAAATATATAATAGAAAAGAAAAATATGAAAAAAGAAGAAGTGTCAATATCAATATTGGTAAATGATATCAATGACAATATTTTAGAAAATATAAAAGAAATAGTAAAAGAATATAAAAAAATTAATATCGTAACAAATCATATAGAAAAATTTAAGAAAATAGAAAAACAGATTTTAGAAAAAGAAGGAATTATGTTAGTAATTAGTAACAATAGAAGAAAAAGTCTTTTGAAATCTAAAATAATTTTAAATATTGATTTCCCAACAGAACTGATTAACAAATATCAAATATATGAAGAGGCAATTATTGTTAATTTAAAAGGAAATGTTAAAATAGAGAAAAAAAGATTTAATGGCATAAATATAAATGATTACGAGATATGTTTTAAATATGAAGATGAATTTGACTTTGAGAAAAAAGAAAAATACAATAAGAAGGATATATATGAAGCAAAAATTATAAAAAAACAACCGTATAAATTTATAATGAAGAGAATTGACGAGGACCAAGTGAAGATAATAGAATTGGTGGGAAATAAATCAACAATATAAAAAAGTAATGTTTACTATGTATATGATCAACATGCATACTATTTAAATGAACTGTAATATATTTAATCTAAATTACTAAAATTTTATTTAAAAGCTTTTCTTTTTTTACAAAATATAATATAATGTACATGCATAAATTTATAATTGGCAAGGAGGGAATAAGATGCCAAATAATAGTAGAGAAAATAGAAGTAATAGACAAAAAAGTAATGAAAAAACAAGACAATACAGAACTCAAAATAAAAAAAGAAAAACTGGTAAAAGAGCAAAAGCTAAAAAAGTAGATGATTCTACTAAAATGTATAAACCAGTTGAGAATAAAAAAACGAAAAAAGTGAAAAAGGAAAAAAAGCATCCAAAATTGAGAATGGCTATAAAAATAATGTTAGTTATATTTTTATTACTTTGTGTAATAGGTGCAGGAATTATAGCAGGAATGTTTTTTGGACTATTTGGAGACGATTTTGAAATAACAAAAGAAGAATTAAAAATAGGAGCATCTAATTCAGTTGTTGTAGACTCAAACGGAGGAGTTATTGCTAATTTAAGTGGTGATGAAAAAAGAAAAGTAATTAAACTTGAAGATATGGCAGATTACTTACCAAAAGCATATGTTGCAATTGAAGATGAAAGATTTTATAAACATAATGGAGTAGATTTAAAAAGAACAGCAGGAGCAATATTACACACTGTAACTGGTAATAGTTCGTATGGTGGTAGTACAATTACACAGCAATTAGTAAAGAATATAACAAAAGATGATGAATCTTCAGGACTTGCAGGAATTTTTAGAAAAGTAAAAGAATGGGCAAAAGCTTATCAAGTAGAAAGAATGATATCTAAAGATCAAATATTAGAATTATACTTAAATATTTTATATGTGGGTGGAGAAGGAAATCTACATGGAGTAGAATTAGGAGCAGAATATTATTTTAATAAAAGTGCAAAAGATTTAAGTTTAGCAGAATGTGCATTTTTAGCAGGAATTAACTCATCACCTAATTATTATAATCCATACAAGTTAGCTTCAAGTAATGACACAGAAGAAAAAAGAGATGAAAGAATAAAATCAAAAGTATTAACAGTATTAGCTAAAATGAAAGAATTGGGATATATTCAAAATGAAGAAGAATACAATGAAGCTGTAAAACAAGCAGAAGAAGGATTAAAATTTGAAAAAGCTGCTATTGCAACAGGAACTACTTATTCTTATCATACAGATGCAGTAATAGACCAAGTAATTAACCAAGTAATGGATGAAAAAGATATTTCAAGACAATTAGCAGAAAATTATGTGTATAGTAGTGGATTAACTATTCATTCAACAGTAGATTCTACTATACAAGCTAGACTAGAAGAAGAATATGCAAAAGAAAAATATAAAAAGACGAGCCCTAGTAAAAAGCAAACAACACAATCTGGAATGGCTATTATTGATTATAAAACAGGAAATGTTGTAGGAATTGCAGGTGGCTTAGGAACAAAAGAAGGATCTGGATGGAATAGAGCAACTCAAATGAAAAAACAAACAGGATCTTCTATAAAACCAATAGCAGACGTGGCTCCAGCACTAGAGGAAAAGGTAATTACACCTGCTACAGTATATGATGACGTAAAAACTGATTTTGGTGGAGGATACACACCTAAAAATGATGGAGAAAGATATAGAGGAATTATTAATATAAGACAATTTATAGAAACTTCACAAAACATACCAGCTTTAAAAATAATGAAAGAATTAACACCAGAAAAATCTATTCAATATCTTAAAAAGATGGGAATAACTTCATTAGACGATAAAAAAGATAATGTATTATCATTAGCAATTGGAGGTATGACAGACGGTGTTAGTCCATTAGAAATGGCAGCAGCATATGGAACTATTGCTAATGATGGAATTTATATTACACCAACATTCTATACTAAAGTAGTAGATAGTAGTGGGAACACAGTATTAACACCAAAACAAGAACAAGTAAGAGCAGTTTCAGAACAAACAGCATATCTTACTAAAAAGATAACTCAAGAGCCAGTAAATAGTTCAAGAGGAACAGCTACTTATTGTAAAATATCAGGAATGGATGTAGCTGCAAAAACAGGAACAACTGACAAGAGTTATGACAGATGGTTATGTGGATTTACGCCATATTATTCTGCCGCAACATGGTTTGGATATGATGACAGTGAAGAAGTAAAAGGATTTTCTCAAAATCCAGCAGGTCAAATATGGGATGCAGTAATGACAGACATTCATAAAAAGTTAGCAAATGCATCTTTCCAAAAGCCAAGTGGAATTGTAGAACAAACAGTTTGTAGAACAACAGGATGTTTAGCTACAACAGGATGTACAGATACTTATAAAGAAATATTTGCATCAAATAATATACCTGAAAAATGTCAAGGACATGGAAGTCAAAAATTATGTACTGAATCTGGAAAAGTAGCAAATGAGTATTGTCCAGAGACAAAAGTAAACAATTATGGTGCGACAGTACCAAAAGAACAATTAAAACTTTGGACACCAGTAAATGGAAAAAATAGTTCTTCAGGAACAAAAGTTGAAGAAATTTGTGATATCCATAAGAAACCAGAGGAAAAACCAAAAGAGCCTGAAAAACCAAAACATAATACAACAAACACAGGATCAGAAACCACAACAAATACAGGTGAAAATACAAATACAAGTGGAAATACAAGCACAGGTGGAAATACAACGAATACAGGTGGGAATACAAATACATCTGGAACTGAAGATCCAGGTGCTGAAACATAATATTGTAATAATAAGCAATAAAATTGCCAAAATTAATATTTTTGGCAATTTTAGTAAAAGGAGAGAAGTTTATGGATATATATTTTTATAATACACTTACAAGACAAAAAGAAAAATTTATACCAATTGACAAACAAGAAGTAAGAATGTATTCTTGTGGACCAACTGTTTATAAAAATGCAACTATAGGAAATATAAGAACTAATATATTTCAAGATGTTTTAAGACGAGTATTGAGATATAATGGATATAAAATAAAGCATGTTATGAATATAACAGACGTTGGACATTTAGTATCAGATGGAGATGAAGGAGAAGACAAAATGCTAAAATCAGCAAAAGAAGAACATAAAACTCCTTTAGAAATAGCAGAACATTATACAAAGCTATTTTTTGATGATTTAAATTTATTAAATATAGAAACACCAGAAATAATATGCAAAGCAACAGAACATATAAAAGAGATGATAGAATATGTTGAAAAATTAATAGAAAATGGATATGCATATGAAACATCAACAGCAATTTATTTTGATATATCAAAATTAGACAAATATCCAATACTTTCGAATATTAACTTGGAAGAACAGAAAGTAGGAGTTAGAATAGAAGCAGATCCGGAAAAAAGAAATCCATATGATTTTGCTTTATGGATAAAAGCACCAGAAAATCATTTGATGAAATGGGATAGCCCATGGGGACCAAGCTATCCAGGATGGCACATAGAATGTTCAGCAATGGGAAAAAAATACTTAGGAGAGCAATTTGACATTCATACAGGAGGAATTGATTTAATTCCGACTCATCATGAAAATGAGATTGCACAAAGCAAAGGTGCTTGTGGAAAGATACCAGCAAGATACTGGATACATGGAGAATATTTACTAATTAATGGTGGAAAAATGTCAAAAAGTCTTGGAAATGTATATTTAGTTAAAGATTTTATAGAAAAAGGATATGATCCAATAGCATATAAGTTATTTAGTTATTCATGCCATTATAGAAATAAACTAAACTTCACATGGGAAGGATTAGAGGCGGCATCAAAGTCATTAGAAAGATTACGTAATAGTTATCAATTAAATTTAAATGGAACAGACAAATTAACAATTGAAGACAAAGAAAAATTAAAACAAATAGAAGAAGGCTTTCATAAAGCTATCAATGATGACTTAAATATGCCTCTTGCAATGAGCTTCGTTTGGGAAGCTGCTAAATTTGAAAAGAAAAATCCAGAAATTGCAGAAATTCTTACTAAATTTGATAATATTTTAGGGATTAAGATTAATGAAGAAAATTCAGGAAAACAAGATATACCAAAAGAAATATTAGATTTGATTGATAAAAGAAGAATTGCAAGAGAAAATAAAGAATGGAATAAATCTGATGAATTAAGAGACTTGATAAATCAAAAAGGATATGATATCAAAGATACAAAACAAGGAACTGAAATTAAAAAAATATAAGGAGGAATTTAATATGTCAATATTATTACCAGGAGGAGCAGGATATATAGGAAGTCATACAGCTGTAGAGTTATTAAAAGCAGGAAAGGAAATAGTTATAATAGATAACTTTTCAAATAGCAAACCAGAAGTATTAGATAAAATAAAAGAAATATCAGGAAAAGATTTTAAATTTTATGAAATAGATTATTTAGACAAAGAAAAGTTAGAAAAAGTATTTGAAGAAAATAAAATAGAAGCTGTATTAAATTTTGCTGGTTATAAAGCTGTTGGAGAATCTATTCAAAAGCCATTAGAATATTATCATAACAATATATCAGGATGTTTAGTTTTATTAGAAACTATGAAAAAATATGGAGTAAAAAAATTCATATTTAGTTCATCAGCTACTGTGTATGGAGAACCAGAGAGAATACCATTAACAGAAGATTGCAAAATAGGAGGAACTACAAATCCTTATGGAAGTTCAAAATTATTTATAGAACAAATATTAAAAGATTTATATGCCTCTGATAATTCTTGGGATATTTGTATTCTAAGATACTTTAATCCAGTAGGAGCTCATGAATCTGGATTAATTGGTGAAGAACCACAAGGAATACCAAATAATTTGATGCCATATATTGCAAGAGTAGCAGCGGGAACATTAAAAGAATTATCTGTATTTGGAAATGATTACAATACACCAGATGGAACAGGAGTAAGAGATTATATCCATGTTGTAGATTTGGCAAAAGGACATGTATCAGCTTTAAAAAAATTGGAAAAAGAAGGAGAAGGGTTATATATTTATAACTTAGGAACTGGAAATGGTTATAGTGTATTAGATATGGTAAAAGCTTTTGAAAAATCAACAGGAAAAGAGGTACCATATAAAATAGCTCCAAGAAGAGAAGGCGATATTGCAACTTGTTATGCAGATCCTAAAAAAGCAAAAGAAGAATTAGGATGGAAAGCAACAAAAACACTAGAAGATATGTGCAAGGATTCTTGGAGATATATAGAAAAAAATAGTTAAAAGAGAGGAAAAAACATGATAGACTTTAAAGAAAAAATAGCAGAAATATTAGCAGATGCAACAAACTTAAATGAAAAAGAATTAGAAAGCTATATAGAAATGCCAAAAGATTCCAAAAATGGAGATTATGCATTTCCATGTTTTCGTCTTGCAAAAGAGTTACGAAAGGCTCCTCCAGTAATTGCTAATGAAATAAAGAAAAAAATAGAAACTACACCAGAAGAAATAGAAAAAGTTGAGGTAGTTGGAGGATATCTAAATTTCTATATAAATAAAGATATAATAACAAAAGAAGTGTTAAATCAAATAGAAAATAATAGAGATGACTATGGAAAGTCTAAAATTGGAAAAGGGAAAAATATAGTAATAGATTATTCATCACCTAATATAGCTAAACCATTTCATATTGGACATTTGCGTTCAACCGTAATAGGAGGAGCATTATATAAAATATACAAGCATTTAGGATATAATGTAACAGGAATAAACCATTTGGGAGATTATGGAACACAATTTGGAAAATTAATAGAAGGCTATAAACTTTGGGGACAGGAATATAATATAGAAGAAAATCCAATTGATGAATTAACAAAAATATATATAAGAATAAATAATCTATGTAAAGAAGATGAAAAAGTCTTAGAAGAATGCAGAAATAATTTTAAAAAGTTAGAAGATGGAGATAAATATTGTGTAGAACTATGGGAAAAATTTAAGAGTTTAAGCTTAAAAGAATTTCAAAAAGTATATGATTTATTAGGTAGTGAATTTGACTCATGGAATGGAGAAGCTTTTTATTCAGATAAAATGCCAGAGGTAATAGAAATACTAGAAAAAACAGGAAAACTAATTTCGTCACAAGGAGCAAAAATTATTGACTTAGAAGATAAAGGAATAAATACTCCATGTATAATAGAAAAATCTAATGGTTCTACAACATATGCAACAAGAGACTTGGCAGCAATTTTATATAGAGCAAGAACATATGATTTTGATAAAGCTTTGTATTTAACTTCATATGAACAAGTACTACATTTTAAGCAAGTATTTGAAGTAGCAAAATTACTAGGAATAGACAAAAAATATACAGATGGATTACAACATATACCTTTTGGAATGGTATTACTTCCAACAGGAAAGATGTCAACAAGAGAGGGAAAAGTAATAAAATTAGAAGATTTGCTAAATGAAGCAATACAAAGAGCTAAAATAATAATAGAAGAAAAAAATCCTAGTTTAGAAAACAAGGAAGAAATAGCAAAAAAAGTAGGAATAGGAGCAGTAATATTTAACGATTTATCAAATAGTAGAGTAAAAGACGAAATATTTGAATGGGATCAAATATTAAACTTCCAAGGAGAAACAGGACCATATATACAATATACATATGTAAGAACAAAAAGTGTAATAGAAAAAGCAGGGAAAATACCAGAATTAAAAAGTGTACAAATAAAAGAATTATCAGATGAATATTCACAAAATATAATAAAATTAATATACAATTTTGAAAATGTATTAAAACAAGTAACAGAAAAAGAAGAGCCATCTATTCTTGCGAGATATTTAATAGATTTAGCAAAAGCATATAGTGGGTTTTATAATGAGAATAAAATCATAACAGAAAATAAAGATACACAAAATGCAAGAGTTTATTTAACTTATGCAGTAGGACAAGTGTTAAAAATAGGAGCTAACTTGCTTGGAATAGAAATGCCAGATAAAATGTAGCAATAAAAAAATAGTCTTTTTCAAAAAAATATTTAGAAAGAGGGAAATAAAATGTCAAAGGAAAAGAAACATAAAAAAGGATTAACAGCTTTTGGAATAATTGTACTAGTACTAGTTCTGATATTAGCAATAATAATAGGTGGAACATATTGGTATATAAATAATAAATTATCAAAATTACAAAAAGTGGATATAGATGAAAACGATTTGAATGTTTCAGCACAAGCAGAGGAACAATTAGCTGATTATAGAAATATAGCAATATTTGGAATAGATTCAAGAGAAGATACATATGACAAAGGAAATAGAAGTGATTGTATTATAATAGCTAGTATTAATAACAAAACCAAGGATGTAAAACTAGTTTCTGTTTATCGTGATACATATGTTCAAATTGAAGGGCATGGACTTGATAAAATAACACATGCATATTCATATGGAGAGGTACCACTTGCTATAAAGACTTTAAATACTAATTTAGATTTAAATATTAAAGAATTTGTAACTGTAAACTTTGATGCTGTAAAAGAAATTATAGACGACATAGGAGGAATATCAATGAATATAACAGCAGAAGAAGTACCTCATATATCTGGAATAACAAAGGCAGGAACATATAATTTAACAGGAGAACAAGCATTAGCATATGCAAGAATTAGATATGCAACAGGTGGAGATTATAAAAGAACAGAAAGAATGAGAGATGTATTAACTGCAGTAGTAAACAAAGTAAAGACATTTAATATTAGTCAATTAAATACACTTGTAGACCAAGTGTTACCAAGAGTATATACAAATATAACAGCAAATGATATATTTGGATTATTGCCAAGTGCTCCAAACTTTAAAATAGTAGAAAGTTTAGGTTGGCCATATGATACAAAAGGAAAAACTATGGATAGATGGTATGGAATTCCAATTACATTAGAAAGTAATGTAACTAGATTACATCAAGAGGTATTTGAACAAAAGGATTATTCGCCATCAGATACAGTAAAAAATATAAGTAATCAAATAATAGAAAAAACAGGATATAGTAAATGAAATAAAATATGTCTAATAACAATATTAATAATTTTGTTATTAGACATATTTTATACTATATTTGGATTTTCTAGCCCAAATAGTACACAATCATCTGGAATAAGTAGAAAAATAACAAATATTATATATGCATCTTCAGATGAGATACATTAAGCATTTGTATCCGGTAGAGGTTTAATGTTAACAGATGTTTTTATCGACACGTCTGGAGTAGTAACCGGAATAATATTCGTAAGTGGTATATTTAAAACGTATAAAATTATAACAAATAATTTTAAAATAAGAGCAAAAACAATAAAATGTAATAATTAAGTTTCGAAATGTAATAAATAGAAAATATTACACTCCTTATATATGTTATTATTATATATAATGACACAAAGGGGTGTTTTTTATGTTAGGAATAGCAGTTTTTGATGATGAAAAAATAATAGTAGACTATGTAGTAGAGTTGATAAAAGAAAATTTAGACGTTAATGCGAAAATATATAAATATACCAAGTTAGAGGAATTTAAAGGAGACTGCAAAAAGGGAATACTTCAAAAAATAAATGCCATATATATAGACATAAAAATAGACTTATTAAATGGTATAGAAATAGCCAAAAAGATACAGCAGGAAAATCCTAAAATAAAGATAATATATATGAAAGCATATAGTCAATACTCGGAAGCAATTTTTAAAACCAAACCAACATATTTATTATTAAAACCAATAAAAAAAGAACAAATAAAAAAATCCTTAGAAAAAGCATTGCAAGAAGAAAAACAAAGTAAAAATATTCAATATTGAAGTAGAAAAAATAAGATATATAGAAAGTAATAAAAGAGTAGTTATAATTTATGAAGAAGATATAAAAAGACGTATATATGGAAAATTGAATGAAATAGAAGAAATGTTACATAGTAATTTTGTTAGATATCACCAAAGTTATATAGTAAACTTAGAACATGTAAGAGAATTAAATACACATGAATTTGTTTTGCGTACTCGGAGAAAGAGTACCTGTTAGCCAAACCAAATATAGAAATACTAAAGAAATATTTATAAAGTATTTGAGTGAGGATATATGAAGTTTATACTAGCAACACTGATATTTGCTAATATTGGATGTTTATATAAAAATATAAAAAGAGATAAGAAATTAAAGCAAAAAGAACAAGAATTAATATTTTTAGATAAATATTATGAATCAATAAAAATAAATAATGAAGAAATATCTATTATAAAACATATATATATAATAAATTACAAATAGCATATATAGCATTTAAACAAAACAATATTAATGCAATAAAAATGCTAATAGAAGTTGAAAAAGAATTAGATGATATAAAATCTACAAAACATTGTGAAAATGAATTATTGAACATTATTTTATCTGTAGAAATCGAATAAACTAAAAAATATAACATAAACATAGAATTAAAAATAGACTATTTTGTAAAACTTAATATGAAAGATATAGATGTATGTAATATTTTTACTAATTTATTAGATAATAGCATAGAAGCGTCGAAGAAAAATGAAAATAAAAATATAAAATTATATATATGTGAAAAAATGGATATGTAATAATAAAAAATGAAAATTATTGCAGATGTTATGAGAAAAATAAAACTGGTAAATTTGAAACAACTAAAATGAATAAAAAATCTCATGGATATGGGATAAAAATTATAGAAAAAACGCTAGAAAAATATAATGGGGATTTAAACATGAAAATAGATAATGAAATATTTAAGATGATCATATTGTTGCCACAAAATAAAAGTATAATAAAGAAATAGTATAAATGAAAAAAGAAATTATAAAAATACAAAAAATACCAGACAAAAATAGTTGAAGATAAATAAATGTTATGTTAAAATATAAAAGAGTAGGGGGAAGTTAAAAAATGTATATAAAGATTAAAAGAGGGATAGATTTAATTTTGACATTGGTATTATTAATCATCTTTGGAATACCAATGTGCATAATAGCTATTTGTATAAAGTTAGAAGATGGTGGACAAGTTATATATAAATCTAAAAGAATGGGAAAAGGACTAAAAGAATTTAATGTATATAAATTTAGATCAATGACAACAAAAAGAGAAGAGTTACATAGTGATTTATCACATGAACAAATGGTGACAAAAGTAGGAAAAGTTATAAGGAAAACATCATTAGATGAATTACCACAATTACTTAATGTTGTTTGTGGCTGGTGTTATACTGGATGAAATTGCTTATAAAGCCTTATAAATAAAGGATTTTAGACCAAAAAAATCATTTGCTAAAAAAACAAAAATCTACCTAAAAGTTGATAAAAATCAGGAAAAATTAAAAAAGAGAAAATGATATAGATTGTAGTTGATAAGTTTACTTAATCAACTGTATTAAATTTTTAAAATGATTTTAATCCTTTAAATAAAAGGATTTGGCTATAATTACAAGAAAGCTGATTGTTGAAAGTTGATGACATATCATCATATTTTAATGTGCTATAATTATTTTTTATGAAAAAGTTTACATCTACTTACCACAAACGTAGAGTTAATTAAAAAAGGTATTTAATGGGGAAAGGGTTAATTAGAAGGTGTAGAACATGAATTATGCAGTAGAAAATGTATCATTATTGGAAAAAGATGTGGATATGGAAAAAGTTTTTGAAAAGAGAAGTATTATATATATATTTATAAAAAGAATGTTTGATATTATTTGTGCTTTGATAGGATTAATTTTTATGTTGCCAATTGCATTGGTAGTAAAAATTATGTATATTTGTTCAGGAGATTTCAATTCTATATTTTATACACATACTAGAATTGGTAAAAACGGCAAAGAATTTGAATTATACAAATTTAGAAGTATGGTTCCTAATTCAAAGGAAATGTTAGAAGAAATGTTGAAAGACCCTAAGTATAAGAAAGAATGGGATGAAAATCAAAAGTTTGAAAATGACCCTAGAATTACTAAAGCAGGAAAATTCTTAAGAAAAACTTCTCTCGATGAAATGCCGCAGTTTTTGAACGTATTAAAAAACGATATGAGCCTTATTGGGCTCCGCCCACTTGTTCCAGGAGAGTTAGATTCTCATAAAGGAAATCATGAAATTTATGAAGCAATAAAGCCTGGTATCACATCATGGTGGCAAGTTCCTCTATTTTCAGATAAAGGACTACTAAAATCAGTAAAGGGGGTGGCATGAATGTCTCCAATAGATTCAGTAGTTATAGACACTAAGGATGATATGAACTCTAAAGTTTTAAAAGATGTTGTTGCAATTGAATCAGTTATAGTACCAGTTAACAACAAAGTAAAAAAATCAAAAGCAATTTTGCATAAAATTGAAAGAGCTTCATATTTTAGCATTAAAAGAATATTCGACATAATTTGCTCATTGCTTGGCATTATAGCATTAATTCCAGTAGCAATAGTAACTAAAATATGTTACATAGCAACAGGAGATAAAGAAACAATATTTTATAAACAAAAAAGAATTGGAAAAAATGGAAAACCAATATACATATACAAATTTAGAAGTATGGTACCAAATGCCGATGAAGTGTTAAAAGAAATTTTAAAAGATCCTAAATATAAAAAAGAATGGGAGTTAAATCAAAAAATTGAGAACGACCCAAGAATTACAAAAATGGGCAAAATATTAAGAAAAACATCATTAGATGAACTACCACAATTTATAAATGTACTAAAAGGCGATATGTCTATGATAGGACCTAGACCTTTAGTTGAAGGTGAATTGGATGCACATAATGGAAACCATGAAATATATGAAAGCGTTCGCCCTGGCATCTCGGGGTGGTGGGCCGCGAACGGAAGGTCAGCTACTACTTATGAAAGAAGACTTGAATTAGAATATTTCTATTGTAAAAATTGTAATTTAATATTAGATATTAAGTGTGTATTCTTAACAATAGCAGCAGTGTTATTTAAAACAGGTGCAAAGTAGTATCAAACTATAATGAGGGATAATGTATTTTATCTCTCTTTTTTTTTAGCACATTTTTAATTCATATAAAAAATAGTAAGATGGCTATAAAAACAAGTAAAGATGCCATATTAAAAACTCAAAAAATGACCAAAGAGAGTGTTAAGGTAAGTAAAAGAGCAATGCGACTAGCAAAAGAAACTGCTAAATCGACTATTAATGGAATTAGGATGGCAATTAAAGCAACAACATCAGCAATAAAAGGAATACTTATTAGTACAAAGGCTCTAGTTACAGCTATTATGGCAGGAGGGTGGTTGGCGGTTGCAATAATCTTAGTTGTTTGTTTAGTAGCCATGTTATGCAGTTCTATATTTGGCATTTTTTTATCTAGTGAAAAAACAAGTACTAATTCTCTAACTATGAAAGAGGTAGTAGCAGAATGTAATCAAGAATTTGCTGATAGATTGCAAAATATTCAAGATGAGAATCCACATGATGACTATATACTAGAGGGTACAATGGCTTCGTGGAAAGATGTATTGCTCGTTTATACTATAAAAGAATCAAAAGGCGTCAATGACCAAGAAGTTATGACCATGAATGAAGAGAAGAAAAAGACTTTTAAAGAAATATTTTGGAATATGAATAATATTTCATCTGAAGTTAAAACAGAAAGGGTTATTGAACAAGGTATTAATACTAATGAATTACCTAAAGAAGTTGAGAAAAGAGTATTGCATATAAAACTTATTTCAAAAACAGCTGAACAGATGAAAATGGAATATTCTTTTAATGCTAATCAATTAAAACAATATAATGAATTGTATAGTCAAAAATATGCTGCACTATGGAATGGAGCTATTTATGGTAATGTTGACTCTGGAGAATATATATCATGGCGACAAAATGGTCAAAGTTGGTCAAACATAAAGATCGGAAATACTAATAGTACACTTGGACAAATAGGATGTTTGGTTACTTCTATATCAATTTTAATAGAAAAATCTGGTTGCAATAGAACTATTACTCCGTTTAATCCAGGTACTTTTTTGGAGGCACTAAATACAAATAATGCTTTTGATATAAATGGAAATCTTCAATATGCTGGTGTTACTAAAGCAGTTCCTAATTTTAAATATGGTGGTAATGTTAATTTAAGAGGAAGATCAAGAACTGAAAAACTTGCACTAATAACTCAATATTATAATCAAGGATATTATTTGACTATAGAAGTAAAAGGTGCAACACCAGGGAATCAACATTGGGTTGCTATTACTGGAGTGAATGAAAACAATGTAAATATTGTTGATCCAGGAAGTAATGGTACAGATTTATGGAGTTCTTATGAATGGAGTAAATCATCCCAATTTAATTATTTTATGGTTAATTGAAAGAATTATTATAAAAATGGCTATTCAGTTTTTGAATAGTCATATACATAGGATATTGATAAAATATCAGAAAACCATTGAAATATAATGAAATTTTCGTAAACATAATTTTTAGCAAAATTTACTATGCAAAATTGAGCAAAAAAATGGCTGAAAAAGTTGAAACTTTAGTTCTTTTAGTGTATAATATTTTCGAGTTTCTTTCAGATGAACATTATATTTGAAAGACAAAACAGATTGATTTAAAAATATATTATATATTATACAATAGTAGTTAGTTTGAGTATTTATCATTGCATTGTATAGTGCAATGATTTTTTAGGGAGAAGTGAATTTTGTGGAAAAAGAAAAAATTTCAATTATTACACCTGTATATAATTGTGAAAAACTTATTGAAAAAACCATTGAATGTGTTTTGAATCAAACATATAAAAATTGGGAGTGGCTACTTGTTGATGATTGTTCACCAGACGACTCTGCCATAATAATAAAAAAGTATGCTAAAAATGATAATAGAATTAAATATTTTAAATTAAGTGAAAATAGTGGTGCTGCCGTTGCTAGAAATAAAGCATTGGCAGAATCTACTGGTAGATTTGTAGCTTATTTGGATGCGGATGATTTATGGAAAAATGATAAATTGGAGAAACAAGTAAAATTTATGTTAGAAAATCAATATTCATTTACTTGTACGGACTATGAAAAAATTACGGAAACAGGTAATAGTTTAAATAAAATTATTAAAATACCAAAAAAAGTAGATTATAATTTATTTTTAAGAAATACAATAATTCAAACTGTTGGCGTGATGGTAGATACAAAATTAACAGGGAAAGAATTATTGAAGATGCCTAATATTAGACGAAGACAAGATGCTGCAACATGGTGTCAACTTTTAAAAAATGGACACGATTGTTATGAATGTCCGGAGAATTTGTCTTATTATAGAGTAGTAACAAATTCTTTATCAAGTAATAAATTCAAAGCAATAAAAATGAATTGGTACTGGTATAGAAAGATAGAAAAATTATCTTTATGGAAAGCCTGTTATTGCTTTATTGGATATGCTTTTAATGGTGTAAGAAAAAGAATATATATAAAAAGGTAAGTGAAAAGTATTTGATTTTACATACTTGTTTGTACCTTAAACAAACGCAACGAAGTGCAAAGGAATGATAAAAGAATGAAAAAAATTTTATATATAGCTACAACTGCCGATAGTAGAAATAGATTAGATGGTGAAACAATTAAATGTAGATTATTAAGAGAATATCTAAGAGAAATAGAAAATATTGAACTTGTTTCTGTAGATACTGATAATTGGAAAAAGCATAAATTAAAATTAGTGTTTTTAATAATATATAATTTTATTTTTTGTAATTCTATCGTTGTTTCATCTGCGGATAAAGGTGCTAACATTGTCTTAGATTTTTTTAGAAAAATTAATACTAAAAAAAATATTTATTATTTTGTAATTGGTGGTACATTATATAAAAATATAAAAGAAAAAAATTGGAATATTGAAACATATAAAAGATTAAAACATATTTACGTTGAGGCAAATCAACTGAAATTAGATTTGAACTCTTTAAATATTACTAATGTTGATATCTTAAATAATTTTAGAAAAGTAAATAAATTTGAAAATAAATATAAAAAGAGTAAAGAAATAAAATTTGTTTACTTTGGAAGAGTTATAAGAGAAAAAGGTGTAGAGGAAGCAATAAAAATGATTAACAGGCTTAATGCTGAAAATATTATATGTACATTTGATATATATGGGCAATGTAAAGATGAATATTTGCAACAAATACAAAAAAAGTTTAATGAAAATATAAGATTTCATGGTGAAATAAAACCAAATGGTAAAAAAGAATATGAAATATTATCACAATATGATGTTTTTTTGTTCCCAACTGAGTACTCAGGAGAATGCCTTCCAGGAGCTTTGATTGATTGCTATATTTCTGGACTTGCAGTAATTGCTTCAAATTGGAAATATGCAAAGGAATATATTTTAGATAATGAAAATGGAAAAATTTTTGAATACAAAGACTATAATGATATGTATAAAAAAACAAAAGAAATGGTAGCTGAAAATGTTATTCAAAAATATAAATTAAAATCAGTAGAATTATCAAAAAAATATAATATGGATGTATTATTAAAGGATTTTAAAAAAGAAATAATGGAGGAAAAAAATGAAACTTTTTAAACTTTTAAAGAGATGGTTTAATATGGTAACAGGTAAAAGTTCTTTCCATGTAAAACAAGGAGAAGGAAAGTATTTTTCAAAATATGAAATTAAAGGATATTACAATGACTTGACAAACAAGGTTTCGAATAAAACTGTAATAGATTCAAATGGAATTCCAATAAATACGACAATTGCAAATTTAGAAACGTATTTTCCAATATCCATATTTCAATATGGCTTAGGATTATACGATTTATATATAGAAACAGGAGAAAAAGATTATTTAAATAAATTTTTAAGAATTGCTGAATGGGCTATAGAAAATATAAGTGATACTGGAATGTGGGATTGCATGGGTAAATTAAATGATTCTGCACATTTGACACAATCATCAATGTGTCAAAGTGAAGGAGTATCTGTCCTTTTGAGAGCATATAAAGAAACAAAAAATAAAAAATATTATCAAAATGCGAAGTTGGCTATTGATTTTATGTTGAAAAAAGTAGAAGATGGTGGAACAGCATTATACATTAATGATGAAATAATATTTCAAGAATATGTTTCCAAATATAATTTATCAGTTTTAAATGGTTGGATTTTTTCAATATTTGGATTGTATGATTTTACATTAATTAATAAAGAAAAAAAATATATTGACATTTTAAATGATACAATTGAAACAATGTGTTTAGAATTAAAAAAATATGATAGAAAATTTTGGTCTAATTATGATTTAATGCATACAATAGCTAGTCCTGCCTATCATGATTTACATATTATGCAATTAAGAATTCTCTATAAATTATTTAATAAAAATGAATTTATGATTTATGCTGATAAATGGGAAAAATATCAAAAAAATAAAATATATAAGGCATTGGCAATGATTATAAAATTAAAACAGAAAATTTTTAAAAATAAATATTATGATATAAATACAAGTTTAGTAAAGTGAGGAGTTTAAATTGAAAAATATAGGAATAGTTCTCGTAACATATAATAGATTGGAAAAATTAAAAATTGCATTATCATGTTACGAAAAACAAAAAACAAAAATTGATACTATGATAATTGTTAATAATTGCAGTACAGATGGGACATTTGAATTTTTGGAAGAATATAGTAAAAGGAAGTTAAAATATAAAATTGTAATTTTAAATATGCCAAAAAATCTTGGTGGTGCAGGAGGTTTCTTTGAAGGAATGAAATGTGCAATGAAAGAAGATTTAGAGTGGGTTTATATTTCAGATGATGATGCTTATCCAAATGACGACACTATATATGAACTTGAAAAAATTTACTCAAAATTACAGAATAAGGATGAAATTGTTGCATTGTGCAGTATTGTTGAAAATAAAAATGGTTTAGATTATGGGCATAGATTAAGAATAAAGAAAAATCTCTTTTTTGTGAAGTGGAAACCCGTAGATAAGAGCGAATATAATAAAGAATATTTTAATGTTGATATTCTATCGTATGTGGGTTCACTTATTAATGTTAATACATTATATTGTGCAGGTTTAGACAGAAAAGATTTCTTTATATATCATGATGATCAAGAACATTCATTAAGATTAGGTAAAAATGGAAAAATATTAACTTGCACAAAAAGTGTAATACATCATGATACAGAAGTAAAAAAATATAAGGAATTATTTTGGGGAAATTACTATGATACTCGCAATAGACTTTTAATGATAAAATATAATTTTCCATTAAGATATTTCTATATAAGATACTATTTAGGATATTTAAGGGATTGTTTATTATGCAAAAACCAAATAAAAAAGGAAATGTTAAAAGTCGCATATATGGATGCTAAAAATAATAATTTAGGGTTGAATTCAATATATAAACCTGGTTGGACAGCCAAAAATAAGTAATATATTCTTTTTGAAAGGAATTAATAAAATGATAAAAAGAAATCAATTAAATTTAATTTTGCAGTATATACTTGTTTTTCTAATTATTATAGAAACTAGAAGTATATATTCTCGTTGTGTTGTTGGTCATATGGATGAAATAATAATAGGTGGTATAATATTAACAATAATTTTGATTATTTTAGTTAATATAAATTATAAGTTTAAAACTAAATCATTGTTTTTTTTACTTTTTTATTATCTATATATGTTTATGTTTTTAATTATAAATGTTAATGAACATAAAGTAAACTTTGTTATAACATTTATGATTTTATTTCCACTTGTATTTTTAATGTTTAATTTATATGATATCAAAGAAATAAAAAAATTCTTTAAGGCGTATGTAAATATTATGCTTATTATTTCTATAATATCCTTATTTTTTTACATATTTGGATCCTTAACTGGTATAGTTCCTACTAATGTTACACAAGAAATAAATTGGGGTGGAGTTAAAATAATAAGTGGGTATTTTGGATTACACTTTAATGCGCAAACAACTGTAATATTTGGTAGTACTATTTTAAGAAATACAAGTATATTTGTTGAAGGTCCAATGTTTGCATTACATCTTTTGTTTGCAATGGCATTATCACTTTTTATGAATAAAAAATTAATAAATAAATATTCAATAATATTTGGCTTTTCAATATTATCATCGCTATCTATAACTGCTATATTATTTTATATGTTTTTATTGTTTTACAAGTATACATTTTATAATAAAAGCAAAACGAAGATTATTTTGTTGCCAATATTATTTTTTATATTTTTAATCATAGGAACTACTTGTTTTAATGATAAGCAATCAACAAATTCCTATAATATAAGAAATGACGATTATACAGCAAGCTTTAGAGTATTTAATGATTATCCAATTTTTGGAAGTGGATTTGCTAATAATAACATAGTAATTAAATATATGTCAAAATTTAGATTGTATAATACAGGTTTATCTAACTCATTTGTAGTCTTATTAGTCCAAGGAGGATTATATTTAGTAATTTTTTATTTACTGCCCGTTATTTTGAACAGTTTAAATTTAATTAAATCCAAAAATAAAAATTTGTTTTTGATAGAAATTATGCTTTTACAACTTTATTTATTTTTTATGAATGCTTATCAATATACATCATTGATGATAATCTTTCTAGCATTTGATTATTATATTTTATTATTTTATAACAAAAATAATGATTTAGAAAATTTGCAACTTAAGGAGGAAACATATGAAAAAATATGATTATTTAATAGTAGGCTCTGGATTATTTGGAGCAACATTTGCAAATCTTGCGAAAAAAGAAGGAAAAAAAGTTCTAGTTATAGAGAAAAGAACAAATATAGCAGGAAATATATATACAGAGGAAATAGAGGGAATACAAGTACATAAATATGGAGCTCATATATTTCATACAGATTATAAAGACGTATGGGAATATGTTAATTCATTTGTAGAATTTAATAGATATACTAATTCTCCTATAGCAAGAATAGGTGATGAAGTATATAATATGCCATTTAATATGAACACATTCTCTAAAATGTGGAATGATGTATTTACACCAGAAGATGCTATTCGCCATATCGATGAAGAAAGAAAAGAAATGGATGGAAAAGTACCATCTAATTTAGAAGAACAAGCCATTAGTTTAGTTGGAAGAACCATTTATAAAAAATTAATTAAAGGGTATACTGAAAAACAATGGAATAGAGTTTGCACAGAATTACCTGCATTTATAATTAAGAGATTACCAGTAAGATTGACTTACGATAATAATTATTTCAATGATAAATATCAGGGAATACCAATAGGTGGTTATACTAAATTAGTAAAAAAAATGTTGGAAGGTATTGAAATAAAATTAAATACTAATTATTTTGATAATATAGACTATTATAAATCTATAGCAGACAAGATTGTTTATACAGGACCGATAGATGAATATTTTAATTATTCATTAGGAAAATTAGAATGGAGAAGTTTGAAATTTGATACTAAGATTTTTGATAAAATAAATTATCAAGGAAATGCTGTTGTAAACTATACAGGACATGAAGTTGATTATACAAGAGTAATAGAACATAAACATTTTGAATTTGATATAACAAGTCCTAAAACAGTTGTTACATATGAATATCCAGCAGATTATATAGAAGGTATGGAAAAGTACTATACTGTTAATGATGAAAAGAACAATAGTTTAGCAGAAAAATATAGAAGTTTATCTAAAAATGAAACAAATGTGATATTCGGTGGAAGACTTGCAGAATATAAATATTACGATATGGATGATGTGATTAAATCTGCAATGGATATTTATGAAAGCAATAAGTAGTGAAATAGGTGGTTAAAAATGAAAGAAGAAAGAAAAGGATGGATTGATTTTTGTAAGATTACTGCAATGTTTCTTGTAATTATACTTCATACAGTGTGTAATGGAATAAAAGATAATCAGAAAAATTTATCTATATTAATTTATTATTTTGGTACGTTTGCGATTCCGTTGTTTTTTATGGTAAATGGATACCTACAATTAAATAAAATTAAAGATTATAAGTATGCTATGAAAAAGATATTTAAGATTTTTCTAGTATGTATTATATGGAATATACCTATTATAATTATTAAATTAGTTTTTGATGGGGAAAAATTGAATATAATTAGTAATGTTTTTTTGAATTATATTCAAAAGGGGTATTTTTGGCAATTTTGGTTTTTGGGGGCTCTTATTTTAATTTATATCTTTTTACCTTTATTTCAAAAACTATTTAATAGAACGGATAAGTACAAAATTTTTACTATAGTACTTATTATAGTAAGTTCTTTAGTTGATATATTTAATATAATCAATAATAATTTTTTTGGAAATGATATAATAAAAAATAGTGTTCCTCAAGTGTTTAGAATTTGGACATGGATAACATATTTTTTTATAGGTGGTTTAATTAAGAAAGATGATACATTAAAGAAACTTAACAATAAAAAATTATTCACTATAACCTTTATTTTATTATTTATTACTGTTTTATATGCATATAATTTGTCTAATATACTATATTCAAGTTTATATGCTGAAAATTTATATGATAATTTTATTGTTATTGTTACGACATTTTTTATTTTTAATTGTTTTAGTCGTATACATATATCTAATAAACTAATCACAGATATTGGTACATTAAATATGGGAGTATATATTATTCATCCAACAATAATAAAAATTTTTAGTTATTTTAATTTATTATATAACAATTATTTAAATATTATTTGGGCAGTAGTAATTTATATAATATGCATTATAATTACGGAATTTATATCTAAAATTCCATATATAAATAAAATTATAAAAATTTAATGAGGAGATGCAATTGTATGAAAAAAAACAGCGTTAAAAGAAATTATATATATAATTTATTATATCAAATACTTACTATTATAATTCCTTTGATAACAACCCCGTATTTATCAAGAGTTTTAGGTGCTGAAAATATTGGTATATATAGTTTTACAATTTCCATAACAACGTATTTTATTCTTTTTGGTTCACTTGGTGTTGCTATATATGGACAAAGAGAAATAGCATATGTTCAAAATGATATTAGAAAAAGAAGTAAAATTTTTTTTGAAATAACTTTTATGAGATGTATAACACTTGGGGTTTCATTATTTATATTTTATATAACTTTTTGTTTAAAAGGACAATATAGTATATATTATAAAATTTTAATTCTTGAAATAATTGCTAATGCAATTGATATTAGTTGGTATTTTCAGGGATTAGAAGAATTTAAAAAAACTGTAATAAGAAACATAATTGTAAAGTTAATAAGTGTTATTTGTATATTTTTATTTGTTAAAGAATCTGTTGATTTAAATAATTATTTTATTATATATGTACTTTCAACTCTTTTAGGAAACTTATCTTTATGGATGTATTTACCTAAATTTGTTCAAAAGGTTAAAATAAAAGAACTAAATTTATTTAGACATGTTAAACCTACAATAATGCTATTTATACCACAGGTTGCAACTCAAATATATACGGTTTTAGATAAAACAATGATAGGAGTTATAGTATCAAATAAAGCAGAAGTTGGATATTATGAACAAGCACAAAAAATAGTAAAACTATTAATGACTCTTGCAACATCTCTTGGCACGGTTATGATGCCAAGGATTGCTGCAACATTTGCAAGTGGTAATCATGAAAAAGTAAGAGAATATATGAATAAATCATTTCATTTTATTTTACTATTAGCGTTTCCATTAATGTTTGGAATTATAAGTGTTTCAAGTAGCTTTGTACCAATATTTTATGGTAAAGGTTATGATAAAGTTATTCCTTTATTATGTGTAATTAGTCCAATAATAGTTTTAATAGGGCTAAGCAACATAACTGGAACTCAATATTTATTACCAACTAAAAAACAAAATCAATATACTTTGTCGGTTGTAGTAGGTGCTATTGTGAATTTTATACTAAATTTAATATTGATTAAATATTTTGCAAGTATTGGTGCATCTATAGCAACAGTAATTGCTGAACTTGCAGTTACATCCATTCAATTTATTTTGGTAAGAAAAGAAATTAAATTTATAGATGTAATAAAATTGTCTTATAAGTATGTAATTGGATCATTGATTATGTTTATGTGTAGTATGATTGTTGGATATTTTATAAAAGATAACTTGGTATCAATTATATTACAAGTTATAGTATCATTTTTTGTTTACTTTTTAGTTTTATATATATTAAAAGATAAAATGATTAATGAAGTGGTTGTTAGATTTAAAAGCAAAATAAGAAAAGAGGGTAAATAAATGAAAATAGCAGTAGCAGGAACTGGTTATGTAGGTTTATCTCTAGCCACATTACTAAGCCAAAAAAACGAAGTAGTAGCATTGGATGTAATACCTGAGAAAATAGAGAAAATTAATAATAGAATAAGTCCAATTCAAGATGAATACATAGAAAAATATTTCAAAGAAAAAGAACTTAATTTAAAAGCAACTTTAGATTATAAAGAAGCATTTGATAATGCAGAATTTATTATAATAAGTACACCAACAAATTATGATTCGGAAAAAAATTATTTTGACACATCATCTGTTGAAGATATAATTCAGAAAGTAAAAAGTATGAATATAGATACAACAATGGTTGTTAAATCAACTATTCCTGCTGGATTTATAAAAGCAATGAAAGAAAGATATCAAATAGACAATATAATGTTTAGTCCTGAATTTTTAAGAGAAGGAAAAGCTTTATATGATAATTTATATCCATCAAGAATAATAGTGGGAGAAAAATCAGATAGAGCAGAAAAATTTGCTAATCTTCTAAAAGAAAACTGTTTAAAAGAAGATGTAGTAGTTAAATATATGGACTCTACTGAGGCTGAGGCAGTAAAATTATTTGCAAATACATATTTAGCACTTAGAGTTGCATATTTTAATGAATTAGATACATATGCTGAATTAAAAGGTTTAAATACAAAAGATATTATAGATGGAGTATGTTTAGATCCTCGTATTGGAAATCATTATAACAACCCTAGTTTTGGCTTTGGGGGGTATTGTTTACCTAAAGATACAAAACAATTAAAAGCTAATTATAAAGATGTACCGGAAAATCTTATTAGTGCAATAGTTGAAAGTAATAGAACAAGAAAAGATTATATATCTCAAGAAATTATAAATAAGAAACCTAGTAGAGTAGGAATATATAGACTAACAATGAAAAGTGGTTCTGATAACTATAGAGCTAGTGCAATTCAAGGAATTATGAAAAGAATAAAAGCAAAAGGAATTGAAGTTATTGTTTATGAACCAACTTTAAAAGAAGATACTTTTTTTAACAGTAGGGTAATTAATGATATAGAAAAATTTAAAGAAATGAGCGACATAATTGTTGTAAATAGATATAATAAAGAATTAGAAGATGTTAAACACAAAATATATACACGAGATTTATTTTTTAGAGATTAAATATATATCAGTATAAGCATAGGTAATGTTTATACTGATTATTTTTATAAAAATTTTTTAATATAGTATTGAATAATTATTGAAAATAGATATATAATCTTTATGGAGTAACTGGAAATAGAAACGAAAAAAATGTTATAAAAATCATATTATTATGTATAATTATATTGATAACTATTATATTATGTAATATTACTAATACAAAGAGGTATATTTCTAAAAATGAAGACAAACAAATATCACCCGAAGACGAAATGATAAGTTCTAAAATAGCGGAAAAAGAAAATTTTTTTGATGCAGTATATGATGAAAAAACGGAAAATTTAGTAAATGAAGAAAGAGGTAATAATAATGTTGTTAATGAGTATAGTAACATAGAGCCACATATTGATGCGGAAACAGGTGTGAAATACGTTACATATGAAGATTTTGAGACAGGTTCAAGTGAAACAGAAGATTGCTATCAAAAAATAAAAGAAGCTCATAAATATGCAAATTTAAATAATTATGAGGTAAGAGCTACATCAAAGATATATAATATATATAAATTAAATGACACAGAACCTATTTTGATAAAAGCAAATACTAATTGGAATAATGCTAAGTTTATAATACATGATGAAAATATTAAAAATTTTAAAGCTAAAGACTATCCTATTTTCAAGATTGCATCAAATGATGCAAATAAGATTATTACCGATCAAAATGTTTTAAAAGAAATAAAATTAAATAGAAATACAAACAAACTAAAAGCATTAGCTGGATATGGAGATTGTATTTGCATAGCATATAATGAAGATAAAATTCAATATATAAGATATAATTATGAAAATTCTGGAATATCTCAAAGGGATACTTTTAAAATTGACAATGATGGAAATATATTAAATGATATACAATGGGATTTTGATGAAGTAACTAAAATTATGCTAATTCCAATTCCTAAAGAACAGATTATTGTAGAAAATGGAATTTTCCACACTAATTTACCAAATGATCCATATGAACAAGAGACGGGATATTTTAATAGAAATATTGTATGTAATAGAAGTAATACGATGATAAAAAATATAAAACATACAGTAAATAATAATGATTATATTGGTGGACCCTATTTTGACTTTATTAGATTATCTTATGTAGCTGATATAGAGTTAATAGATTGTGAACTTTTTTCACATAAATACAAATCCAAGTCAAGTTATGATTTGATTTTAGAATATACAGTAAACACAAATATTGAAAATGTGAAATCAAATGACATAGAGGACAGTTCAAGATGGGGAATAACAGGAACTAATTATACTAAGGATATAACATACAAAAATTGTGAACTAAATAGAATAGATGCTCATTCTGGTGTACATAATTTAACAATTGAAAATAGTACATTAGGAAAATATGGAATTACTGTAGTTGGAAGTGAAATTTTGAAGTTAAATAATGTTACAACTTTATCACCTAGTACGCTAGTTTATTTAAGAGATGATTATGGTTACGATTTACATTTACCTAATATTACAATTGATGGATTGACAATAAATGATAGCAATAATATAAGTGCGAAATATCCTGACATATGTATATTTGATAATAATGCAGCAAGGACAGGAACAGACAATGGAGATATAAGAAATAATTATATATTACCGCGAAATATAAATATTAAAAATTATCAAACGACATCTGGAAGAAAAATAATTAGTACGAAATTTTATAACAATTTAAGTGATTTAGGGATTAATCTAAATATGCCATTAAAAGATAAAAATGAAATAAGTATAAAGGACGAAAATGACAATGATGTTAATGAAAATACAGTAACAAATAGAACTATAAAAATTTCTAAAAATACAGTCGAAGGAATTAATATTATTGTGAGAGTAAATGATCAAACAATAGAAAATGATGTACAAGAGATATCACAAGATGGAAAATATAAAGTAGATGTAGCATATCAAAACAGTGATGACAAACAAATTGAAAGCTATAACTTTACTATTGATAAGGCGTCTCCAAGTATAACAGGAGTAGAGCAAGGAAAAACATATACGCATAAAACTTTTCCGGTAATAAAAGATGACAATTTAGAAACTGCAGAAATAACAATTAATGGAGAGACAAAAGAAATAGATTTGAAAGATAGTATTGAAGAAGAAGGAATTTATAAAATAGTTGCAACAGATAAAGCTGAAAATACTACATCAGTAAATTTTCAAATTGTTGAACCAAGTGATGAGGATTACAAATTTAAAGAAAATAAAATTTTAAATATAGCGACAAACACAAATAAGGAAAGATTTTTACAAATGGCTAATATAGATGGAAATTACAAAATAATAAGAAATTCAAAAGAATTAACAGAGGAAGAAAGTATTGCAACAGGAGATATTCTTCAAATGGAATCAGGACAAGAATATAAACTTATAGTAAAAGGTGATGTTAATTCTGATGAAGTAGTGAATATTAAGGATATAATTGAGTTAAGGAAATATTTATTAATGAGAAACATTTGAATGAAGTTGAAACAAGTAGCGGCAGATACAGATTTAGATGGAAAACAATAGGAATAAAAGATTTAGTTAGGATGAGAATAATAGTAATTACACAGGGAGTTATGTAGAAACATTTGCAGAGGAAATGTATTTAAAATTAAGAAGGCAAAAGGAAAACAAATTGATTATAACGTTGTTTCGAATTTAATTTTATTAACAGATGAAATGATTGATTTTTTCATTGAAAACAATGTTTCTATATGTACTTCAATAGATGAAAATGAAGAATTGCAAAATAAAAATAGGCCATATAAATATGGAAATTCATATAGGAAAACAATAGAACAGATAAAAAAATTAAGAAAAAAAGAAATAAATGTTAGTGCTATTGAAACAACTACAAAGTATAGCTTAAATAAATTTAGAGAAATAGTTGATGAATGCATAAAATTGAAACTAAATAATATATTCATACGACCATTAACAAAATTGGGAAAAGCTGATTCTAATCGGGATAAAATAGGTTATAGTGCAGAAGAATTTTTAGAATTTTATAAAAATGCCTTAGAAGATTATGTAATAAAAAAAAATAAGGAAGGAATATTTTTAGTAAAAGGACATCTAGAAATATTATCTGATTATATTAAAAATAATGAAGAGGTAAAGCAAATATTTGAAAAATGGGTTAGTTAAATATTTTTGTAAAATTGCTTATAAATTTTTTATAATAATTAAATAAAATATCAGAAAAATCTTGCAAAAAAAGTAACTTAAATGTATACTATAGAAGTGCAAAAAAGAAGAAAATAAAACAAAAGAAAAAACAAAAAGAATAAAAGGGGAGAAAAAATGGAAGAAATAGATTTAAAAGAACTATTAAAAATATTTTGGACTAAGAAATTACAAATAATATTAATAATACTAATATTTATGGGAATTGGAGTAATATATACAGTAGGATTTAAAGTACCACTATATAGTGCAGAAACAACACTAATATTAGCATCACAAAACAGCAATCAATCAAATTCAAATACAATAACAACATCAACAGCGACAGACATAACAGTAAATTCAAAATTAGTATCAACATACAGCGAACTAGTAAAAAGTAAAAATATAATAAGACAAGTAATAACAAATTTAAATTTAGGAACAACAATAAGTGAAGATGAATTAAAAAATAATGTAACAGTAAGTGCTGTAAAAGATACAGAAATAATAAAAATAACAGTAACAACAAAAGAACCAGTAAATTCTGCAAAAATAGCAAATGAAATAGCAGAAGTATTTACAGCAAAAGTAAAAGAAATATATAGCATAGAAAATGTACAAGTTGTAGATAAAGCCGAAATATCATATACTCCATCAAATATAAATCATGAGAAAGACATAATAATATTTGCATTTATAGGTGCAGTTGTATCAATAATTTATGTATTATTATCAAATATGTTAGATACAACAGTAAAAACTGCAGAAGAGATAGAAAAGGAATTTAAATTACCAGTAGTAGCTTCAATTCCAATATATAATGCAGAGCCACAAAGAAGAAATGGAGGTAAAAGATAATGAGAAAAGAAGTAATAACACACCAAGATCCAAAATCTCCTATTTCAGAAATATTTAAGACATTAAGAACTAATATACAATTCATGAGTACAAAGGGAAAATTAAAAACAATATTAGTGACATCAACTTTGCCAGGAGAAGGAAAAAGTTGGGTTTCATCAAACTTAGCAGTAACATTTGCACAAGCTGGAAAAAGAGTTGTATTAATAGATGCAGACATGAGAAAAGGAAGACAATATACAATTTTTGGAGTATCACCAAGACCTGGATTATCCAATTACTTATCAGGAATAATTGATAATGAAGAAGCAAGTGATGATTTAACAAATTATATTCAAGAAACAGAAATTGATAATTTATATTTAATTTCAGCAGGAAATATACCACCAAATCCATCTGAATTATTAATTGCACCACAAATGGTAAATTTATTAGAACAATTAAAAGATATGTGCGATGTAATAATAATAGACGGAACACCTAGTCAATTAGTAACAGATTCATTAATACTTACAAGATTAGTAGATTCTACAATAATAGTTACTGCAAATAAACAGACTAAAAAAGAAGATTTAAAAAAAGTAATAAATAATATTCAAAATGTTGGAGGAAAAATTTCTGGAATAGTATTAAATAAAATACCAATGTCAGCTAAAAAATATGAACAAAGTTATTATTATGGTTCAACATCAACTAGGCATACAAAAACTTCAAAAAGAGCTCAAACCCAAAGAAATGAAAAACCAATATATAATAGAACATCGGATTTATTAAAAGAAAATTCTACAGTTAGTAAAAATAAAAGAGTAGAAAATGGACAGAAAGAAGAAGTTGATAATAGAACAAAACAAGAAACACTAAACAAAGAAATAATAGTAAATAGTAAAGAGGAAATATCAATAGAAAAAACAAATGAGATATTAAAAGAAATAAACAAATATCTAGATGAGGAAAAAAAGAAACTAAATTAAGAAACAAAAGGAGAAAGCTATAAATGATAGACATACACACACATATACTACCAAACATAGATGATGGTTCAAAAAGTATAGAAGAAACATTTAATTTAATAAAAGAAGCAAAAAGTGTAGGATTTGATTCAATAGTATTAACATCACACTATATGGAAGGATATTATGAAACAAATTCACCAGAAAGAGAAGTATGGCTTGATGCTATACGTGAAAATTTAGAAGCAAAAAATATAGATATAAAACTATATTTAGGAAATGAAATATATATGTCGGAAAATATTATAAAATTATTAGAAGAAGGCAAAGCAACTACGATGAATAATACAAGTTATGTATTATTCGAAATGCCTTTAAATGCAGAACCACTTAATTTATATGATATTATTTATGAAATGCAACAATATAAAATAGTGCCAATATTAGCACATCCTGAAAGATACAGTTTTGTACAACAAGATCCAGAATTAATATATGACTTAATACAAAAAGGAGTTTTAATGCAAGCTAATTATGGAAGTATAATTGGTCAATATGGAGAAAAAGCACAAGTAATAGTAAAAAAATTCTTTGAAAACAATATGATTCATATGTTAGGATCAGATGTACATAGACAAAATACAATATACCCTAAAATTCCAGATATATTAATGGAATTAAATGAATTAATAGGAGAAGAAAAGTTAAAAGAGTTAACAACAACAAATCCAAAATTTGTATTGCAAAACAAAAGAATAGATATAGAAGAACCTCATAAAATAGAATTAAGTTTTAAAGAAAAACTTGCAATGTTAAAAGGCGAGTCATTAAAAACAATGTTAATGAATTTAGTAAGAAAAGATTAAAATATTTTTAGGTTAGGAAGGAAGTAAAAATATGAGAAAATATTTTGGAACTGATGGAATCAGAAGAATTGCAAATACAGAATTATCACCAGAGCTAGTATACAAAGTAGCAAAAGCAGGTGCATATGTATTATCAAGACATACAGATCATACACCTACAATTTTAATAGGAAGAGATACTCGTATATCTGGAACACTAATAGAAAGCGCTATGGTAGCTGGATTTCTAAGCTATGGAGCAAATGTTAAATTATTAGGAGTAATACCAACTCCAGCAGTAGCATATTTAACAAGAAAATTAAATGCGGATGCAAGTGTTGTAATTTCAGCATCACATAATACATATGAATTTAATGGAATAAAATATTTTAGTAATAAGGGAATGAAAATACCAGATTCCCTAGAAGAGGAAATAGAAGAAGTTATGGAATCTGGAAAACTAGAAGAATTGACAGCGGTTAATGATAAAATAGGAGTTTCAGAATATGCATTAGAAATGTTAGATGAATATGTATACTTCTTTAGGAAAAACTTTGATGATGATATTGCAAAATATAATAGAGAAGATTTTGTTGTTGGTCTTGATACAGCAAATGGAGCTACTTCAGTGGTTGCAGAAAAAGTATTTAAAGCATTAGGAATAAAATATAAAATTATTAATAATCATCCAGATGGAATAAATATTAATCATAATTGTGGTTCAACTCATTTAGAAGGATTAAAGAAATTTGTTATTGAAAACAAATTAAGTTTAGGAGTTGCTTATGATGGCGATGGAGACAGATGTTTAGCTGTTGATGAAAAGGGAAATGAAATAGATGGAGATAAATTATTAGCTATTATTTCTCAAAGCTTAAGAAAAAAAGGAAAATTAAACAAAGATACAATAGTAGCAACTGTTATGAGTAATTTAGGACTTAATAAATATGCCAGAGATAATGGTTTAGAATTATTGCAAACTCAAGTTGGAGATAGATATGTACTAGAAGAAATGTTAAAAGATGGATTTAATCTAGGAGGAGAACAATCAGGTCATGTTATCTTATTAGATTATAATCCAACAGGAGATGGAATATTAACATCTTTAATGTTAATAAAATCAATATTAGAAGAAGGAAAAAAAGCTTCAGAACTTGGAGAAACAGTAAAATTGTATCCACAAGTATTAATAAATAGTAAAGTAAATGCAAACAAAAAATATGATTATGATAAAGACAAAGATATTAAAAATGCAATTGAAAAGTTAGAAAAAGAATTTGCTGGTAATGGAAGAGTATTAATTAGACCTTCAGGAACAGAGCCATTAGTAAGAGTAATGATAGAAGGCGAAGACCAAGAATATATAACAAAAAAAGCGAAAGAAATAGCAAAATTGATTGAAGAAAAATTAAAATAAGCAGATTTGCAAATTATATATAAATAAGTAATAAAATTGTAATGAAAATGTAATATTAAAATGTTGATAAAAAGACAAATTAATGATATTATAAATTTATAAAAAAAAGACAAAAGAAAAATGGAGGGGAAAAATATGTTTATATTTGATATGTCTAATCCACTTACATTATTATTAATGTTAGCAGTAACTATATTATTAATATTTTTATCTCAAGAGGTAAAACAAAGTTTTATTGGAGCAATTATGTTATTTGCTTATTTAATAATATTAGTAGTGCATGTTGCACAAATAGCAACACTATCAGAAGAATATAGATATTTGTTGACAACATTATCGAGATGTATTGTAATTGATTTTATTTTTGTTTTAATGACGTTTTTCTCATACTTATGGGTAGATGATTTAGAAGCAAAAAGTAAAGGCAAAAAAAGTATAGATAACAGTTTAGATTGGTTTTGGAAAAAAATCTAGATAATGAAAAATAAAATAATAATCATAGCGTAATTCGAAATTTTATCAGTTTTTACTGAAAAAGTTTTTGAATTACGTTTTTTATATTATAGGAAAATTTTGCATATTTAAGTTTGTAACTGAATATATATACATATAAGAGACTTAAGATAAGGAGAAAAATATGTTTAATGTTACAGTATTAAAAATGCGAGATATTTTTAAAGTTATAATAGGAATTACTTTTTTAGTGGTTGTTGTACTAGGGATTAGTAAAATTTTTCATAAAGACACAAAAGAAAACTCAAAAGGTGTACAAAAAATAGAAAATGGAATAAAAGCTTTGTCACAATTTAGTATGATAAATTGTATGGATCAGACAATTCCAACTATGTCAAGTATAAATGAAGAATATAAAAATATAGCAAAAGAAGATGATCAAAAAGAAAATAAGAATATACTACAAGAAATGTTAAAAACACAAATTAGTTCAGTGAATGCAATTAAGGAAAGTGAAGAAATAACTAATAAAGAAAATAACGAAAATATACAAGAAAATGAAAAAAATCAAACAGAAGAAAAACAAGAGATACAATTAGCTCAAGAAGGGTTACAAACGCAAGTAATTACGCAAAATCCAATTAGTGAGAATAGTAATGTAACTTACAAAAATGTGAAAATAAAAAATCAGACGAGCTATACTTTAACAGAAGAAATGTTAAATTCAGATATAACAATAGAGAACAAAAATATTATACTATTTCATACGCATAGTTGTGAAAGTTATACTTCAAGTGATAAATATCCATATACACCAACAGGAACATTTAGAACTACAGATTTAAATTTTACAGTAGTAAGAGTTGGTACAGAACTAGAAAATCAGCTAAAGCAGTATCAATATAATGTAATACATAATACAGACTATCATGATTATCCATCATATAATGGTTCATATACACGTTCACTTGCAACTGTAGAGAATATATTAAAGACAAATCCATCAGATATAATAATAGATGTACATAGAGATGCAGTAGGAAGTAGAAGCGATTATGCACCAACAGTAAAAATAGGAGATACTGATGAAGCAGCACAGATAATGTTTGTAATTCGGAACAAATGAAGGAGGTTTATGGCATCCAAATTGGAATCAGAATTTAAAATTTGCAATTAAAGTACAAGAAAAAGCAGAAGAAATGTACCCAGGGTTATTTAAACCAATAATGCTAACAAAGTCTAGATATAATCAGCATTCCGGGAAATATGCTAGTATTATAGAAGTAGGAGCAACTGGAAATACACTAGAACAATGCTTAAATAGTATGAAGTATTTAGCAAAAGTCATGAATGAAGTTGTAAAATAAATTTTATTCTTATATTGATTATTAAAAAATACTGAAACTTAATTTTTATTTTACTTGAAATAAAAAAGTATCTTATATATAATATAGCTATAATTCAAAAAAGAGGAGGAATAATAATGGCAGAAATTAAGTTAGACTTTAAAAATAGTGGAGTAACACAAAAAAGTATAATGGAGTATAAGGCACAAGTAGAAATTATTCATAAAGATTTGCATAGAAGAGCAAATGATGAAAAAGACTTTGTAGGATGGTTAGATTTACCAACTAATTATGATAAAGATGAATTTGAAAGAATAAAAAAAGCAGCAAAAAAAATAAAAAAAGAATCTGATATTTTGGTAGTTATTGGAATTGGTGGTTCGTATCTAGGTGCAAGAGCTGTAATAGAAGCATTAACTAGTTCTTTTAATAATATGTTATCAGCAAAACAAAGAAAATATCCTCAAATATTATATGTAGGAAATAATTTAAGTCCAAATTATATTAATGAATTAATTGAATATATTGGAGATAAAGATTTTTCTATTAATGTAATATCAAAATCTGGTACAACAACAGAACCTGCAATCAGTTTCAGGATTTTTAGAGAAATATTAGAAAATAAATATGGAATAGATGAAGCAAGAAGTAGAATTTATGCTACAACAGACAAAGCAAAAGGAGCACTAAAAGTACTTGCGCAAAACGAAGGATATGAACAATTTGTAGTTCCAGACAATGTAGGCGGAAGATATTCAGTATTAACTGCTGTTGGACTGCTTCCAATTGCAACAGCTGGAATTGATATAGATAAACTTATGGAAGGAGCTAAAATAGCACAAGAAAGATATGATGATCCAAATCTAAAATATAATGAATGTTATCAATATGCTGTTATAAGAAATATACTATATAAATTATATAAAAATACAGAAATACTAGTCAATTATGAACCTAAAATGTATTACTTAACAGAATGGTGGAAACAATTATTTGGAGAAAGTGAAGGAAAAGAACAAAAAGGAATATTCCCAGCAGGAGTGAATAACACAACAGACCTACATTCAATGGGGCAATATATACAAGAAGGTAGAAGATGTTTATTTGAGACAGTTCTTGCAGTAGAAAATTCTAATTCGGATATAAAAATTAATTCAGATGATGATAATTTAGATGGATTAAATTATTTAGCAGGAAAGACATTAGACTATGTTAATAAAAAGGCTATGGAAGGAACAATAAAAGCGCATGTATCTGGTGATGTGCCTAATATTAAAATAACTATGGACAAATTAAATGAAGTTAATATAGGAGAATTAATATATTTCTTTGAAAAAGCGTGTGCAATGTCAGGAAGTATTTTAGGAGTAAATCCATTTAACCAACCAGGTGTAGAAGAATATAAAAAGAATATGTTTAAATTATTGAAAAAGCCAGGATATTAAAATTTGTAAATATTAAGAATAATTTTTATAGCATAAGTTATTTGTAAGAGAAAATAATTTGTGCTATAATTTATGCAAAATATGAGAAATTAATTATAAATATAATAGGAGAAAATAATGATATATACAGAGAAATTTAAGATTCCATTAAAAGATATAGGAAAAGATAATAAAATAAAAAATAGAGCAGTTTTAGAAATTTTAGAAAATATAGCATGTTATCATTCAGACTTAGTAGGCTATGGTGTAAATAATATAAAAGAAACAAAAGTAACTTGGATATTATTAGATTGGAAGTTAAAAGTAATTAATAGACCAACTTATGGGCAAATATTAACAGTAAATACATGGGGAAAAGGAATGAATAAATTTTTTACTTATCGTGATTATGAAATATATGATAATAATAACAATTTATGTGCAATAGCTACTTCAAAATGGGCTTTAATTGATACAGAAAAAGGGAAAATGTCGAGATTAACAGAAAATATAATTAATGCATATAAACCAGAGAAAAAGACTGTATTTGAAGAAAATAGTTTAGATAAAGTAAAAATACCAGAAGAATTTTCGAATACAATTAAATATGAAGTGATTAGAAAAGATATAGATATTAATAAGCATATGCATAATTTATACTATTTAGATTTGGCATATGAAGCTTTACCAGATGAAATATATAATAAAAGACCATTTGATTATGTAAGAATAACTTATAAAAAAGAGATTAAACTTGGAGAAAAGGTGAATTGTAAGTATGTTGAACAAGATGGCAAATATGTAATTGTTATTAAAAGTGAGGATGAAACAGTAATACATGCAATTGTGGAATTACAATAAAAAAGTTGTAATGCAGTAAGATGTCCAAGCTTTGGCTCTCCCTATAATACTTAAATTTTATTTAATGACGTTTGATTGGAATGAAAAATAGAAAATCTTTTACAAGAAAATGAGTAATGTTCACGGGCAAAATTATTATTATATGAATTTAAACTTTTCTCAGTTCAATACATAATCTAAGAATTTCTAAAATAATTTAATGGCACCCTTTCACTTAGTCCGAGCTAAAGCTCGACGCGAACATTTTCCATTAAATTATTTAAGAAATTCTAAGATTATTTCAATTACATTCGAAAATTTTAAATTCATATGATAAATAATTTTGAGCCTGAGTGAAAGCGCCTTATTTTCTTGTGTTAGATTTTCTTTTTGAATGAAATGAAAAGACATTAAATAAAATTTAAGTATTATAGGGAGAGCCAAAGCTTGGACATTATAATTATTTATTACTGAACTATAACTAAAAGATTTAAATACAGAAAAATAAGATTAATTTGCTCTTGACGAAATAAGAAAAAAATGATATAAATAGAAAGTGCTAAAAAGCATTTTTTGGCCCCTTGGTCAAGCGGTTAAGACGCCACCCTCTCAAGGTGGAATCATGGGTTCGATTCCCGTAGGGGTCACCAAAAAATTATAATAATTAAAAGGGAGTAGCTTTTTATTACTAATCAACAGTCGCGATACGAAAGTATCTGGTTAGTAAGCTATAAATAGTAAGCGAGACTTTTAAGAGGAAATATTAATTTCCTTTTAAAAGTTTTTTTTGCATTATAGTACACTTAATTTATAAGTTTAATTAATAATTTTTATTAATATGTAAAAAATAATAAGACAAGGAGTGGTAAAGAAGTGAAAAAAAACAATTGGTTCAACAAAAAAATTGAAGAAGTTGAAAAAGACTTAAACACAAATCTAGAAAAAGGGTTAACAACAGAAGAAGTTAAAAAAAGGCAAGAACGATATGGATATAATCAATTAAAAGCAAAGAAAAAAAAGCCAATGATACAAAGATTTTTAGATCAATTTAAAGATTTTTCAATTATTGTTCTAATTATTGCAGCAATTGTATCAGGAGTAGTAGGAGTTGCAGAAGGGGAAGGAATAACAGATACAATTATTATTTTAATAGTTGTTATTGTAAATGCAATTATAGGAGTAACACAAGAATCAAAAGCAGAAAAATCACTAGAAGCATTACAAAAATTGACAGATCATGCTTCAAAAGTAATTAGAAATGGAGAAATAATAGTAGTACCAGCAAAAGAATTGGTACCAGGAGACATTATAGTATTAGATACAGGAGACTATGTACCAGCAGATGTAAGAATTATAGAAGCTGTTAATTTAAAATCACAAGAAGCATCACTTACTGGAGAATCTGTTCCAGTTGAAAAAAATGTTGAAATAATTGAAGATGCAGAAGTTGGCTTGGGTGATAGGTTAAATATGCTATTTTCATCAAGTTTAATAACTTATGGTAGAGGAAAAGGTATAGTAGTAGAAACAGGAATGACGACAGAAGTAGGAAAAATAGCAGGAATGTTAGATTTAGCGGAAGAACAAACAACACCTCTTCAAGAAAAATTAAACAAACTAGGAAAGACACTAGGAATAGTAGCATTAGCGATTTGTGTATTTATATTTATAATAGGATTAATACAAGGAAAAGAACCAATTCATATGTTTATGACAGCAGTAAGCCTAGCAGTAGCGGCTATTCCAGAAGGATTAGTAGCAGTATCTACAATAGTACTTGCAATTGGAGTTCAAAAAATGGTTAAGAAAAATGCTATTGTAAAAAGGCTTCCAGCGGTTGAAACTTTAGGAAGTGCAACTGTTATATGTTCAGATAAAACAGGAACTTTAACACAAAATAAAATGACAGTTGAGAAAATTTTTATTAATAGCCAAACAAAAGATTTAGAAGAGTTTAAGAAAGATGCAACAAATGAAGATATAAAAAAATTAGTATATGCTAATATGCTATGTAATGATACAAAAATTTCAAATGACGGAACATTAACAGGGGATCCAACAGAAACAGCACTAGTTGATATGGCTTTTAAATTAGATTTTGACCCATCAATTTATGATAGGATGCCACGTATAGAAGAAGTTCCATTTGACTCAGATAGAAAACTTATGACAACAGTAAATGAAGTAAATGGAAAATATATTGTATATACTAAAGGTGGAGTAGATGAGTTACTAAAAAGATGTAAAACTTATTTGGAAAACGGAGAAATAAAACAAGACTTAGACAATTATTCAGAAGTAATAAGCAAAAATAATGAGAAAATGGCTAAAGAGGCATTAAGAGTATTAGCATGTGCATACAAAGAAATAGATCATAAACCAACCAAAACTGAATTGGAGAATATAGAAGAAGATTTAACATTTATAGGAATGGTTGGGATGATAGATCCACCTAGAGAAGAAGCAAAAAAAGCAGTAGAAAAATGTAAAACAGCAGGAATAAAAACAGTTATGATTACAGGAGACCACAAAATTACTGCAACAGCAATTGCTAAAAAATTAGGAATTTTAGAAGACGAAGATGAAGCTTTAACAGGATTAGAACTAGAAAAAATGTCAGATGAAGATTTACAAAAAAATGTTAGACGTTATTCTGTATATGCAAGAGTATCACCAGAACATAAAGTTAGAATAGTAAAAGCATGGCAAAAAAATGGCGAAATAGTTGCAATGACAGGAGATGGAGTAAACGATAGTCCAGCATTAAAAACAGCAGATATAGGATGTGCAATGGGAGTTGTTGGAACAGACGTTGCAAAAGAAGCGGCAGAAGTTATCTTAACAGACGATAATTTTGCAACAATCGTGTCAGCAGTAGAAGAAGGAAGAAGAATTTATGATAATATATTAAAAGTAATACAATTTTTACTCTCAAGTAATGTAGGAGAAATAATAGTTTTATTACTAGCAACATTGTGTACACCATTATTTGCGAAATGGTTTGGAATAACAGATATTTCAAATTTAGAAATATTATTACCAATTCATATTTTATGGATAAATTTAGTAACAGATTCTTTACCAGCATTAGCATTAGCATTTGATCCAGCAAATTCAGATATAATGAAAAGAAAACCAGCAAAGCCAAACCAAGGAGTATTTACCAAAGGAATGACATGGAGAGTTATTTACCAAGGTGCAATGATAGGAATATTAACATTAGTAGCTTTTATGGTAGGCTTATCTACAACAACTCCAATAGAAGGACTTTCATTAGATGAAACAAAAATAGAAGTAGGTCAAACAATGGCTTTTGTAACACTTGCTATGTCTGAATTAGTGCATGTATTCAATATTAGGGATAACAAAAAATCAATCTTTAAAGCAAAAGTATTTAATAATAGCAAATTAATATGGGCTATAATAGCATCTGCAGCCCTAATGCTTGTAATATTAGCAATACCAGTTTTAAGAGAAATTTTTAGTATTCCAGTATTACCGACTCAAAATATAGTGGAATTAATTTTATTAATATTAGCACCATTAGCAATAGTTGAGATATTCAAATTATTAAAAATTAATACAATAAAAGATGAATAAATAAAAAAATGGTTGAATTTAAACTATTTTTCCTGAAGTTAGGAATTAGTTAAGTTCAACCTTTTATACATATTTGTATTGATATTTATAAGCTTTTATGATAATATATTTAAGAAAAAAAGAGAGATAAAAAAATTTCTATTATAAAAGATCATTTTATACAGGAGGAAATAAAAATGAATAAAAAATTCTATATAACAACACCAATTTATTACCCAAGTGGAAGATTCCATATAGGAACAGCATATACAACAGTTTTAGCTGATAGCATAAAAAGATATCATAAGCTAAAAGGAGAAGATACTTATATGCTAACTGGAACAGACGAACATGGACAAAAAATAGAAGAAAAAGCTAAAGAGTTAGGAAAAACGCCAAAAGAATATGTCGATGAAATGGCAGCTATGGCCAAAGAATTATGGAAAAAAATGGATATAGACTATGACCATTTTATAAGGACAACAGATTCAGAACATGAAAAGACAGTTCAAAAGATATTTGATCATTTCATGGAACAAGGGGACATATACAAAGGTGAATATGAAGGTTGGTATTGCGTACCATGCGAAACATATTTTACAGAAACACAATTAGTAAATGGAAAATGCCCTGACTGTGGTAGAGAAGTAAAATTAATGAAAGAAGAATCATATTTTTTCAATATGAAAAAGTATGCAGATAGACTTTTAAAATATTATGAAGATCATCCTGATTTTGTAAAACCAGCATTTCGTAAAAATGAAATGATAAATAACTTTATAAAACCAGGATTAGAAGATTTATGCGTAACAAGAACTTCTTTTGATTGGGGAATAAAAGTTTTAAAAGACCCAAAACATGTTATTTATGTATGGGTAGATGCATTAACAAATTATTTAACAGCTTTAGGATATTTATCTGAAGATGATAAACTATTTAAAAAATATTGGCCAGCTGATTTACAAGTAGTTGGAAAAGATATTGCTAGATTTCATTTAATTTATTGGCCTATATTTTTAATGGCATTAGATTTACCACTTCCAAAAACCATTCTAGTACATAACTGGATAATGATGAAAGATGGAAAAATGTCAAAATCAAAAGGAAATGTAATTTATCCAGAAACTTTAATTGAAAGATATGGTTTAGATGCTACAAAATATTTCTTGCTAAGAGAAATACCAGTATCACAAGATGGAGTATTTACACCAGAGGAGTTTGTAGAAAGATATAATTTTGATTTATGCAATGATTTAAGTAATTTACTAAATAGAACGGTATCAATGGTAAACAAGTACTTTGAAGGAAAAGTACCTAAGTATAATGGTAAACCAAATGAAGTAGATGAAGAATTCGAAAAATTTACTATAGAGCAAATTGAAAAATTTGAAGAAAAAATGCAAGAATATGAAATAGCAAATGCGTTACAAGAAATTTGGACATTAATTTCAAGAACAAATAAATATATTGACGAAACAATGCCATGGTCATTAGCAAAAGAAGAAGAAAATAAAGATAAATTAGAATCATGTATGTATCATTTAATTGAGAATTTAAGAAAAATTGCAATTTTAATCAAACCTTTTATGAATGATACAGCAGAAAATATTTTTAGACAGATTGGAATAAAAGATCAAGATTTAAAAACATGGGAATTATTAAAAAAATATGATAAGCTTAATAATGTTCAAGTAATAAAAAAAGGTGAGCCTATATTTATGAGATTAAATATTGAAGAAGAAATAGAATATATAAAAAACACAATGAAAGTTTAAATAAAAAACTCCAATTAATTTTATTGGAGTTTTTTAAAAATTTACTACAAAAAATATAAAAAATAGTATATAATATAAAAAGAAAAAAAGAAGTTGAAAAATGTAAAATAAGAGGAAGTAAAAAATGGTTAATGATGATAACGATTATAAATTAGATGTATACAAAATAGATACAAGGACTAAACTAGATAAAAAAAGAATATTTATTATGGTAATATTAATTTTATTGTTGTTCTGTATATTATTAACAATTAACCATATTAAAAATTTAATGGAAGAATATAAAGTATATAAACAATACGAAGCACAGTTGAATTCAATAAAACATCAAGAAGAAGAAAAACAAGCTAAAATAAAAGAAGAGACAGAAAAAAAGAAAAAGGAAAGAAATCCACAGCTAACTGATATTCGGAAAACAAAATATGGATACTATTTATAAATCCGATACTAAAAGGGTATTTCTAACATTTGATGATGGACCATCTCCTGTTACTTCAAAAATACTAGACATATTAAAGCAAGAAAATGTAAAAGCAACCTTTTTTATATTAGGGTCAAACGTTGATTCAAGGAAAGACGTTGTAAAAAGAATGTATGAAGAAGGACATTACTTAGCAAATCATGGATATTCTCATACATACTCTAAAATATATTCATCTCCACAATCAGTATTAGATGAATATAATGAATGTAATGATAAAGTAAAAAATGCTATAGAAGTACCTGACTACAATTCACATTTATTTAGATTTCCAGGAGGATTAGCTGGAGGAAAATATGCAGAGATAAAAAAAGAAGCAAAAGAATTATTATTACAAAATAATATTGTAAATGTTGATTGGAATGCGTTAACAGGAGATGCTGAGACTAATAATCTTTCAGTAGAGTTTGAAATGACAAGATTAACAGAAACAATGGAAAGTAAAAATAGTTTAGTTATATTAATGCATGATGCAGCGGCTAAAAGTGTAACAGCAGATGCGTTACCACAGATCATTGCTAAACTAAAAGAAGAAGGATATGAATTTAAAAATTTCTATGATATTATAAAATAAATAATTAATAGAGGGGAGAAATAAACATTGCCTAAAAAAGCTGGAGATAAAAATAATAGTATAAAAGAAAAATTGGAATATATAGGATTAGATTTAGAAAATATTCCAGAAGAATTAAAAGAGTATAAACCTTTGGAATTTAGAATTCCAAAATTTTATGAAGAGAAACAATATAAACAATATAGGTACATACCAGTTAAAGATATTCAAATATTGTTATCGCCAACAAATAGATTAGATGAAATTAGCGAAAAGTATAAACAAGCAAAGCCTTTGGCACAATATTTAGATGGAGAAAATGAAGAAAACATTTTAAAATATACTACTTTTTTAAGTATGTTAAAACAATTTAAAATTGATGAAGTAGAAGAAATAGAAAAAGAACAAACTAGTTTGAGTAAAAAAATACCATTTAAAGTAAAATATGAAAATAATTATTTATGGCAAATTTATTATTCAGAAAATACAAATCAATATTTTATGTTAGTACCTACAGAAGATTCTGATTATTCAACATTTTTCTTTTTAATAAAGAAAAAATTAGAAAAAAAGAAAAATGAAAAGATATTTGTACCAATTCGTAATGTTGAATATAGCAATAAATATTTAAAAAAATCAGAATTTGAAGATATTGAAAACTACCTATGGCTTTTTACAAAAGATTGGCCATTAATTTATGAGGTATATGATAAAAGAAATAAGTTGTGTATACATATAGTTGGAGAAACTGAAGTATATCATAAAATAAAAAGTCCATATAAAATAAAATTAAACACACAAGAAGATGCAAATCAATTATATAAATTACTAAAAGCAATGTTTATTTTACAAACAGAATTACCACATTATTTTCATTTTAAAACTAATATTAATAAAAATGGAGAATTAGAATTTTATTTAGAAGATGAAAAAATAGAATATATAGATATAGCTGAATGGATTAGTAATCAATATCATTTAGGCGAAGAAAAACAAAAAGTCGCAGAAGATTTAATAGAAGAAAATAAACTCAAATTGGAAAAATTAAAAGTAGAAATTGCTGCACAAGAAATAGAATATCTGGCAAAAGAAAAACAAATATCTACATTTTTAGAATGTAAAAAATCCTTTTTTGGAAAATTTAAATATTATTTTAAATATAGTAAAAAAAATAATAAAAATAAGGTAAAAAAAGAAGAAAATATAGATGAAAGTAAAATAGAAATACATCATGAAGAAAATGAAGAATTACCTAAAAAGAAAAGAAAAAAACAAAATTATACAATAGAAGAATTAGTGGAACTATATAAAGTAATAGAACTAAAAGAAAATGAATTAAAAAATGTCATAATGGACATAAATAGCTTAAAATTAAAAAATAAAAATATGCAGAAAAAAATTGAAAATGCAACAGCTTTTATTGAAGAAATAGATAGCCATAAAAAAAGTATATTTGAATTTTGGAAATATAGCAACAAAGATGAAATGGCAACTTTACCAGAAGGAGAAGCGGAAGAAGTTAATATAATAAAGAAAATAACAAGAGTTTTTGATTATGAGGAAGATTTAGAAAATTTTGGCAAAAAGATGGACAAAATACAAAGAAAAAATCTTAGCAAAGATGAAACAGATAGTGTATATATAACTTCAACTAATTTATTAGAAATAATAAACAAAATAAAAATTAATGAATTTCAACCAAAAGATATAGAAACTACATTGAAAGAAATAAAAAAAGAAGCTATACAGGAAAAATCCTTATCAGAAAATGAAGAATTTGACATATTTGGAGGAATAATTCAAGATAGTACTAAAGTATCAAAGATAAAAAATAAAAAACACAGAGAGTTGGCTAAAGACAAATTTAATATATTAGAAATAAATAAAAATACAAAACAAATCGGCTTTAAATTATCACTTGAAAAAATAATTGCTAATTTAAAAACAGCTATGAATAAAGTAGTGGTACCAGAAGAAATACCAGTATATAAAGCAATCGGAGAGAATAATTTAGATGATAGAAAAATAAATATATTTGATATTAATCCTGAAAAAGAAATACAAGAAGCTATAAAAAAAGAAAATAATAAAATAAATTTTTATAAAATAGATTTAAAAGAAGGAAGCAATGCAATAAGTTATACAAATTGTATTTTTTATGATAATCAAAACAAGACTTTACCAGTAGGACAAGACTTATCAACAAAGATTTTAGTAGATATTTCTAAGCTGCAATTAGATTTAAAAAATAAAACAAGTTTTAAAATGGTTGAATTTGAAAATGAAAAAGATGACTTTTCTGAAATAAATATAAAAACAGTTACTGTTTTTGAGTATGACGCTTTAATAAAAAAGCAAGAAGAAAATAAAGTTTAAAAAAATCTAGACAATTTAAAAAATATGTGCTAATATATATTAGTACATATTTTTTGTTAAATAATTATGCCGATGTGGCGGAATTGGTAGACGCACATGACTCAAAATCATGCGGGAAACCATGTGGGTTCGAGTCCCACCATCGGTACCAATTAAAAAATTTTTTTAATATTTATATTAGATACTGTTAGATAGAAATGAAGAGTCACACTCTTCATTTTTATTTGTAGTTGCATCAATTATAAATTTTGAAATATCTATTGACAATATAAAATTTGTGAGATAAAATACTAACTAAATTAGGAACTATTCCTAATTTAAAGGAGAGATTTATGAATAACTATTCCAAACAAAGAGAAATAATACTAGAAGTTATAAAAAATAATCGAACTCATCCAACTGCTGAAGAAATATATATACTAGTTACAAAAAAAGAACCAAAAATCAGCAGAAGTACAGTATATAGAAACATAAATATATTAGTAGAGAAAGGTATTATTGAGAAAATAACAATAGCAACAGGACCAGATAGATATGATTATTTATACGAAGAACATTATCATGCTATATGTAAAGTTTGTGGTAAAGCATTTGACTTTTATTATAAATTCGAAAAAGATAATTTAATAAGTAATATAAAAAAACAAACTAATGTAGATATAGATATAAACAGCATAACTATTAATGGAATATGTGAAAAATGTAAATCAAAAATAAAATAAGGAGGAATTTTAAAATGGAATTAAAAGGAAGTAAAACAGAAAAGAATTTAATGGAGGCTTTTGCAGGAGAATCTCAAGCAAGAAATAAATATACATACTTTGCAAGCAAAGCAAAAAAAGAAGGGTATGAACAAATAGCGGCAATTTTTCAAGAAACAGCTGATAATGAAAAAGAACATGCAAAAATGTGGTTTAAATTATTACAAGGAGGAGAAATTTTATCTACAGCAGAAAATTTAAAAGCAGCAGCAGAAGGAGAAAATTATGAATGGACAAACATGTACGATAGAATGGCAAAAGAAGCAAAAGAAGAGGGATTTGATCATATTGCATTTCTTTTTGCAGAAGTTGCAAAAATAGAAAAAGAGCATGAAGAAAGATACAAAAAATTATTAGAAAATGTTGAAGACGGTTTAGTATTTAGCAAAGATGGAGATAGAATTTGGAAATGTAGAAACTGTGGACATATAGTAATTGGAAAATCAGCTCCACAAGTATGCCCTGTATGTGCACATCCAAAAGCATATTTTGAGATTAAAGCAGAAAATTATTAAAAAACCAAAAAATGCTCTGAAACAATTTTTGGTAAAGCATTTATATTGTAAGAAATTATATTAGAACAAAAATCTAATATAATTTCTTTTTTTTGTAGAAAAAGGCAAAATTGTATGATATAATAAGGCACATAAAAAGGAGAAAAAATATGCCAAAATTTTTTGTTAATGAAGAACAAATACAAAAAGAAGATGTAAAAGTAATAGGAAATGATGTAAAACACATAAAAAATGTATTAAGAGAAAAAGTAGGAAACGAGTTAATAATATGCAATACTTCAAATAAAAAAGATTATTTATGTAAAATAGAAGAAATTTCAGAGGAATATATAAAATGTAAAATTGAAAAAGAATTAGAAAACAATTCGGAATCAAATATACAAGTAACAATTATGCAAGGGTTACCAAAAGCAGATAAAATGGAGTTAATTATTCAAAAATCAGTTGAATTAGGAGTTTACGATATTATACCAATTGAAATGAAAAGATGTGTTGTGAAGGTAAATGAAAAAGATAAGCAAAAAAAACTACAAAGATGGCAAAAAATATCAGAAGTAGCAGCTAAACAATGTGGAAGAAATATAATACCTAAAATAAAACCAATATTAAATTTAAAAAACATTTGTAATATGCTAAAAGAATATGATATAGTATTATTGGCATATGAAAAGGAAGAAAAAATCACGATAAAACAAGAATTAAATAATATAAAAGAAAATTTAAATAACAATAGCAAATTTAAAATAGCAGTTATTGTTGGACCTGAAGGAGGAATATCAACAGAGGAAGTTGAACTGTTACAAAAAAACGGGGCAAAATCAATTACATTAGGAAAAAGAATATTAAGAACAGAAACTGTAGCTTTAAATGTTTTAAGTGTAATAATGTATGAACTAGAGAATTAGGAGGAAATGATGAAAAAAATAGGAAAAAATTTGTCAAGAGCACTATGTATTATAATTTATTTCATAATTTTATTTTTTGCTTATACAAGAATGAATTTAGACAGATTAGCACAAGATATACAAGTATTTTCTGGAGCTTTTTTAATATTAGGAATATTAGCATTAGAAAAAGCTTACAAAAAAGACAGTGGAGAAGTAGCAATTACAGGGATAGAACTATTAGTTTTATCTATACACTCTTTATCTATTATGCATATGATAACATTATTGAAATATGATTTTAAATCATATATGTTAATTTCATCAGGAATTGTTGTAATTTATTATGTTTTAAAAGTAATAATTATTTATACAAAAGATAAAAAAGAGTATTTAAAAGGATTAAGTGATATATCAAAAATTGTTAAAGAAGATGAACCAATAAAAAAAGAAGCTAAAAAAAGAAACAAAAACGAAAAGGAAAAAGAAGAAACAGACGAATTAGAAAGTACAAAAGAAAATCAAAGTAAAGAAACAAATAACACTGAAATAAAACAAAATAAAGATAGTAAAATAAAAACAAATAGTAAGAGAAAACAAGCAAAAAAAGTGAATGAATCTAAAAATAAAGAAAAACCAAAACCAAAACCAAAAACAAAAGCAAAAAGCAATAAAAAAGTAATAGAAGATAAAACAGAAAAACAATCTAAAGAGACAAAAACAGAAACTAAAAAGAAGAAAATAGAAAATGTAGAAGAAAAAACTAAAAATGAAAAAAGAAAAAAATCTTCAAGTGTAAAAACTAAGAAAGTTGAAAAAGAGGTAAAAGAAAATGATTAAAAGTATGACAGGATATGGTAGAGCAAAGCTTTCAAAAGATGATAGAGAATATCAAATAGAGATAAAAAGCGTAAATCATAGATATTTAGATATATCAGTAAGAATCCCAAAACAACTTAGTTATTTAGAAGAAACAATAAAAAAAGAGATTGCAAAAAAGGTAAAAAGAGGAAAAATTGATGTTTTTGTTACCTTTGAAAATAATTCGCTAGAGGGAAAAGAAATTAAAATAAATACAGAATTAGCAAAAGCATATATTGATGAATTAAAAAAATTAGCTGAAAAAGAAAATATATTATCAGATATACAAGTTACTGAAATTTCCAAATATCCAGATGTATTAAATATACAAAGCAGCCAAGATGACGAAAAAATAACAGAGGAAGTATTAGAAACCATAACTATAGCAACAGATAATTTAGTTCAAATGAGAGAGACAGAAGGAAATAAAATATCAGAAGATTTATTAAAAAGATTAAATATAATAAATAAAAAAGTAGAAGAAATAGCTAAACTTTCTACTGGACTTATTGAAGAATATGTAGTAAAATTAGAAGAGAGAATTAATGAAATACTAAAAAATCAGGAGATTGATAAAACAAGATTAGCTCAAGAAGTTGTAATATATGCAGATAAATGTTCTATTGAAGAAGAGGTCACTAGATTAAATAGTCATATATCACAATTTAAAAATTTACTAAATTCAAATGAGGCAATAGGGAAAAAACTAGATTTTATAATACAAGAGATGAATCGTGAAACAAATACAATAGGCTCAAAAGCAAACAATTTAGAAATAACAAATGGAGTTATTGATATAAAAACAGAAATTGAAAACATAAGAGAACAAGTACAAAATATAGAATAGAAAGGATTTGATTTTATGCAATTAGTAAATATAGGATTTGGAAATATTGTTTCAGCAGAAAGAATTGTAGCAATTGTAAGCCCAGAATCTGCACCTATTAAAAGAATGGTACAAGAATCAAAAGATAATAAAACAGCGGTAGATGCTACATATGGAAGAAGAACAAGAGCAGTATTAATTATGGATTCAGGACATATCATACTATCAGCAGTTCAACCAGAAACTGTAGGAGGTAGAATAGATAAAACAATATCACAAGATGATGGTGGAAAACAAATAGCAGAAGCTATAAAATAATTTTATAAAGGAGTGGATTTAAAATGATGGTAAAACCAAGTGTTTCAGAATTATTAAAAAAGGCAGATAATAGATATGAGTTAGTAATTGCAACAGCAAGACGTGCAAGACAAATAGCTGCAGGAGCAGAAGTAAAAACAGATGTTAAAGAGGAATCTCCAGTTACATTAGCTGCTAATGAAATTGCAGAGGGGAAGGTAGAAATATGTTAGTAATATTATCTGGAGTAGCAGGAGCAGGAAAAGATACAATAAAAAAAGAACTAATAAAAAGAATGGAAAATGTAGAATCTCTTCCTTCATTTACTTCTAGACCTATGCGTGAAGGAGATGTAGAAGGTGGAACATATAATTTTGTAACTAGAGAAGAATTTGAAGAAATGATAGAAAAAGGGCATTTCTATGAGTACGATGTACATCATAACAATTATTATGGAACTTCAAAGAAATTACTAAATGAAAAAATTGAAAGTGGAAAAATAATAGTAAAAGATATTGATGTAAATGGTACAGAACATTTAAAAGATTTGTTAAATGCAGACACAAAAGTAGTTACTATTTTTTTAAGAGTGCCTAAAGAAGAACTTGAAAAAAGGTTACAAGATAGAGTTGATAAACCAAGCCCAGCAGAAATACGCTTAAGGTTAAGTAGATTTGAATATGAAGAATCTAGAATTAATTTATACGATTATGTATTAAAAAATGATAATCTAGAAAAAACAGTTCAAATAGTTATGACAATATTAGAAAACGAAATGAAATTATTAGAACAACAATAAAAAGCTATCTTTCAGATGGCTTTTTTATATAAGGAGAAAGAATAATAGAATGATAGCAGAAGTAATTATAAATAGAACAGCCAAAAAATTAAATAGAACATTTGATTATGCTATTCCAAAAGAGCTAGAAGATTTTGTTATAATTGGAAGTAAAGTTTTAGTCCCTTTTGGAAAAGGAGGAAAATTAGAAGAAGCATTTGTAACAAGAATAAAGGATAATACAGAATTTAAAGTAAAAGAAATTGCAAAAATAGAAAATAGTTTAGATGAAAAGAAAATAGAATTGGCAAAATGGATGGCAAATAGATATTTTTGTAATATATCTGATTGTATAAAACTTATGCTTACACCTGGAACAAGAGGAAAAGAAAAGAAAGCACAGGAAAAAATCATAAGAGTTGTATATTTAAAAAAGAAAAAAGACGAAATATTATTTGAAATAGATAATAAAAAGATCAAATCAGAAAAGCAAATAAGAGCACTTAAATTTATACAAAAAAATGAAGGATTAACTATACCAGAGATAAAGATGCATACAGATTGTTCTAGAGCTATTATAAATACACTAATTAAAAATGGATATTTAGAATTAGTTGAAGAAAAGATAGAAAGAGATCCGTTAAAAAACAAAAATTTAGCATCAACAAACAAATTAAAACTAACAGAAGAACAGCAAAATGCATTTGAAAAAGTTGCTAAAAGTATAGACGAAAAAGAATATAAAAGGTTTTTATTATATGGGGTAACTGGTTCACGGAAAAACAGAAGTATATTTACAGTTAATACAAAAAATACTAGAAATGCAAGAAACTGCAATTGTTTTAGTCCCTGAAATATCATTAACTCCACAAATGTTAGATAGATTTATTTCAAGATTTGGAAAAGAAAAAATAGCTGTATTGCATAGTAAACTATCAATTGGAGAAAAATATGATGAATGGAATAAAATAAAAGAAGGAAAAGCAAAAATAGTAATAGGTGCAAGGTCTGCAATTTTTGCACCAGTTACAAATTTAGGAATTATTATAATAGATGAAGAACATGATAGTTCTTATAAATCCGAGGCAAATCCAAAATATGATGCAAAACAAGTAGCAAAATACATTGCAAAACAAAATAATTGTCCATTAGTATTTGGAAGTGCAACACCAGATATTAATACATATTATAAAGCAAAAACATTAGGAAAAATAGAACTATTAGAATTAACTAAAAGAGCAAATAATTCGTCATTACCAAAAGTTAGCATTATTGATTTAAAACAAGAATTAGCAAATGGAAACCACTCAATGTTAAGTAGGGAATTATATCAAGAAATAGAAGAAAATTTAAAACAAAAAAGGCAAACAATATTATTTTTAAACAGAAGAGGATATTCTACTTTTATTATGTGTAGAGATTGTGGATATACAGTAAAATGCAAAAATTGCAATATAAGTCTGACTTACCATAGTTATGAAAAAAAACTGAAATGTCATTATTGTGGTTATGAGCAAGAAATTGTAAAAGTTTGCCCAGAATGTCATAGTGAAAAAATAAGATATTTTGGTACAGGAACTCAAAAATTAGAACAAGAGATTATAAAACAATTTCCAAATGCAAAAACGATTCGTATGGATGTTGATACAGTAACCAAAAAGAATTCACATGAAGAAATATTAAATAAGTTTAAAAATGAAAATATAGATATTCTAATAGGGACACAAATGGTAGTAAAAGGCCATCATTTTCCAAATGTAACATTAGTAGGAGTAATTGCGGCAGATAGTTCATTAAACATTGATGATTATAGAGCAAATGAAAGAACATTTCAAATTTTAACTCAAGTAGCACGGACGAGCAGGAAGAGAAAAACTACCAGGAAAAGTAATAATTCAAAGTTATAATCCAGATAATTTTAGTATACAATGTGCTAAAAAACAGAATTATGAAATGTTCTATGCAACAGAAATAGCTTTAAGAGAACAGTTGAAATATCCTCCATTTTGCGATATAATAGTAATTAGTTTTAACGGAAGTAATGAAGCAGATATAAAAAATAAGAGTGATTTGGTATATAGATATTTAAAAGATAAACTAGAAAATAAATTTAAAATATTTATTCCAATGCCAGCACCAATTGATAAAATTCAAAACAAGTATAGATATAGGATTATAGTAAAAGGAACGATGGATAAAGAATCTAATGAAGAGTTTAATAAATGTTTAAAAAACATTTATAAAGAAAATTTAAAAGATATGAGAATATCAATAGATGTTAATCCTAATAGTATGGCATAACTAATAAAAATATAGTTTAAATAACCAAAAAGGAAAGGAGTAAAAAATGGCGATTAGAAATTTGAGATATAAAGGAGACGAAATTTTAAAAAAGAAATCAAGGGAAATAGAAACAATTGATGAAAAATTACAAACATTGATTGATGATATGATAGAAACAATGCATAAATATAATGGAGTTGGACTTGCAGCAGTTCAAGTAGGAATTTTAAAAAGAGTAATAGTAATTGATATTTATGACGATAATGGACCAATTGCTATGATAAACCCAGTAATATTAAAAACAAAAGGAAAACAAGAGGTTGACGAAGGTTGTTTAAGTTTTCCAAATGAATTTGCAAAAGTTATAAGACCTACTGAAGTAACAGCTGAATATACTGATAGAGATGGAAAGAGAATAAAAGTAAAAGCAAAAGAATTATTAGCACAAGCTATTTGTCATGAAGTAGATCATTTAAACGGAGAAGTTTTTATTGATAAAATAATACCAGGAACTTTAGAATATATAGAACCAACTGACGAAAAATAATCTAAGAGGAGGAAAAAATGAGAATAGTTTTTATGGGAACACCAGATTTTGCTAAAGAAAGTTTAGAAGCGGTGTATAATGCAGGATATGAAATATTGGGAGTAGTAACAAATCCAGACAAACCAAAAGGAAGAGGAATGAAGATGATGGCTTCCCCAGTAAAAGAATTTGCTATAGAAAAAAACATAAAGATATATCAACCATTAAAAGTAAAAAATAATATTGAATTTATACAAGAGATAAAAGATTTAAATCCTGATATTATTTGTGTAGTAGCATATGGTAAGATATTGCCAAAAGAAATTTTAGAAATTCCAAAATTAGGATGTATTAATGTTCATGGTTCTTTACTTCCTAGATATAGAGGTGCAGCACCTATTCAATGGGCTATTTTAAATGGAGATAAAACAACAGGAATTACTACAATGTATATGGATATTGGTATGGATACAGGAGATATGATTTTAAAAGAAGAAGTTGATATTGGAGAAGATGAGACAACAGGAGAATTATGGGAGAGATTATCTAAAATTGGTGGAAATCTTCTAGTAGAAACTTTAAAAGAAATCGAAAAAGGGATAGCACCAAGAGAAAAACAAGGAAATGACTATACTTTAGCACCAATGTTAAATAAAGAAATGGCAAAAATAGATTGGGAAAACAAGACAGCAGAAGAAATAAAAAATTTAGTAAGAGGATTAAACCCAATTATGGGAGCATATACTTTTTTAAATGGAAAAAAAATAAAATTCTGGAAAGTTTCAATTGCAACAGAAGATGAATTAATTACAGATAATATTGAAATTATGAGAAATGGAACAGTAATTATTTCAGACCAAAAAGATGGATTATTTATAAAGGCAAAAAATGGAATTTTAAAAGTGATAGAAATTCAAGGAGAAAATGCAAAGAAAATGTCAATAGGAGATTTTCTAAGAGGAAATCAAATTCAAGAATTTGATGTATTTGAATAAAAACAGTTGTAAAAAAGGAAAAAAATTGATATACTTATAATGTATTTTATAAGTATATCTTTTTTAGTTAATAATAAAGGTAGGTATTAACTAAAAATAAAAAGGAGGAAATAAAAATGAGTGAGGAAAACAAAGAAAATGAAGAAATTGTAGAATTAGACAATGAAATAAAAACAGAAAATGAAGGGATAAAAATATCTAATGATGTAGTAGCAGTTATTGCAGGTGTAGCCGTATCAGAAGTCAATGGAGTTGCTGGAATGGCCGGAGGTTTTGCAGGTGGAATTTCAGAAGTATTTAGTGGAAAGAAAAATCTAGCAAAAGGAATTAAAGTAGAAGTATCAGAAAATATAGCAAAAATAGATGTAAATATTATTGTAGAGTATGGTTCTAGAATACCAGATGTAGCATTTGAAATTCAAAACAGAGTAAAAAAAGCAGTAGAAAGTATGACTGGATTAAAAGTTGAAGAGGTAAATGTACATGTTCAAGGAGTTAATACTGATACAGCAAAAAATGATACACCTAATGAAAGTGAAAACAAAATAGAAGAATAAAAAAGAAAAGAGGAAAAAATGAAATGAAATTTTTAGAAAAAATCGCATTAGTTATATATTCTAATATTATTTTAATATTATCTATAGTATTATGCTTACTAATATTTGGATGGCTAGATATGAATTTAATTGGAAATATTATTTACAAAGTTATTGTAGGAGATGTTTCAAGTAAAATATTACTAGGAATAAGTGTAGTATTTATTTTACTTTCAATAAAATGTATATTTTTTGATTCAACATCAAAAGGAAAAACAAATGAAGAACAAGGAGTTTTGTTAGAAAATGAAAATGGAAAGCTTATGATATCAAAAGAAACACTAGAAAACTTAGTGAATTCAGTAGCTTTAAATTTTGAAGGAACAGAACAAGTAACAACCAGAGTTGAATTAGATAGAGAAAATAATGTAATGGTGTATGTTAATTTAATGGTTAGCTCAAATGTTATTATAAAAGAGTTATCTGCAAACTTACAAACTAAAATAAAAGAAAAAATAAAAACCGCAACAGATTTAGATGTAAAAGAAGTAAATATTACAGTAAAAAAAGTTGCACCAAAAGAAGAACAGCAAGAGGCTTAAGAAAATTCGTAACAAATTTATGCGGAAAGGAATGTGATTAAGATGAACGGATTTAAGGATTTTATAACTCAATATAGAGGAGCTATTATAGGAGTAATTATAGCGATATTAATATTAGTTACAAGATTGCATGATTTAATATTAGCTATTGTTGTGCTAGTATTAGGAGCTTTTATTGGAAATTATGTACAACAAAATAAAGATTTTGTAAAAACGAAATTAAAAAGTTTTATAGATAAAATGTAATATTATTGGGAAGGAAAAATATACATGAATAGATCAGAAATAAGGGAACAAGCATTTAAACTTATATATAGTTTAGAAATTCAAAATATAGAAAATTTAGAAGAGCAAATAGAATTATATATAGAAAGTAATAATATAACAGATAAAAATGCAATAGAATACATTAAAGATAGTGTTTTAGGAATCAAAAAAAATGAAAAAGATATAATGCAAAAAATAGAAATAAATTTAAAATCAGACTGGAAAATCGAAAGAATTTCTAAAATTGATTTAGCAATATTGAAAATAGCTATTTACGAAATAAAATACAAAGATATCCCATTTAAAGTTGGAATTAATGAGGCAGTGGAATTAGCAAAAAAATATGGTGAAGATAATTCTAAAAACTTTGTAAATGGAATTTTAGCAAGTATTGTAAAAGAATAAAAAAGGAAGAAATGAAAATATGAAATATGCAGATATGGCTATAACAGTTTCTGATTTAAATAAATATATGAAAGAAAAAATAGCGGAAGATGAATATTTAAATAACATATTAATAAAAGGAGAAATATCAAATTTTAAAAATCATTATACAGGACATATGTATTTTACTTTAAAAGACGAAAAATCTTTAATAAAATGTATTATGTTTAAATCTTATGCAACAAAATTAACTTTCATGCCAAAGGATGGCATGAAAGTTATGATTTTAGGTAGTGTTTCTGTTTTTGAAAGAGATGGAGTATATCAAATTTATGCAAGAGCAATGGAAGAAGATGGCTTAGGAGATTTATATACTAAATATCAAGAATTGAAAAAAAGACTTGAGCAACAAGGTTTGTTTGAAGAAGAGCATAAAATGAAAATACCAATGATGCCTAGAGTTATAGGAGTATTAACATCACAAACAGGTTCTGTAATAAGAGATATTATAAATGTTTCAACAAGAAGAAATCCAAATGTATATATACGTTTATTACCAGTAC
>ERZ772819.21-NODE-21-length-117446-cov-30.703171_pt1 | contig 117446 bp, 167 predicted proteins | sample MGYA00580860_ERZ772819 | MGnify/ENA primary metagenome ERZ772819 (study PRJEB29015, sample SAMEA2737683) | human gut metagenome | biome: human gut; feature: human-associated habitat; material: faeces | place: China | collected 2012 ...
ATTAAATAAAATTTAAGTGTTATAGTGAGCCAAAACTTAGACATCATAATCATTTTTTACTGAACTGTAACGAAAAAACTAAAACTTAATAGTTATATTATTGAAAAAAAAATAAAAAACAGATATAATGGATATGATATTTTTTAAAGGAGTAGATATTTAAATGTTATCACAATTAATTATTTTAGCTGTATTAATTTTTTTAAATGCATTTTTTGCAGCAAGTGAAATTGCATTTATTTCACTAAATGACACAAAAATAGAGAAACAAGCAAAAGATGGAAACAAAAAGGCAAAACAAATTGAGAAAATGTTAAAAACTCCAAGCAAGTTTTTAGCAACTATACAAATAGGAATTACTTTAGCAGGATTTTTATCAAGTGCATTTGCATCAGATACATTTGCTGAAAAACTAGCGCCGATATTATTTCAATGTATGCCATTTTTTAGTTTAGGAGTATGGAAAAGTATTTCAATTATAATTATTACAATTATATTATCTTTCTTTACATTAGTTTTTGGAGAACTTGTTCCTAAAAGACTAGCTATGAAAAATTATGAAAAAATAGCATTTGGAACAATTGGAATAATTAGAGCCATTTCAATTATTACATCACCTTTTGTAAAATTTTTAACTTTGGTTACTAATTCAATATCTAAGTTGTTTGGAGTAGGGGAAAATGAAGAAGAATCAGTAACAGAAGAAGAAATAAAGATGATGGTAGATCAAGGTGAAGAAAAAGGAACAATAAAAGAAGAAGAAAAAGAGCTAATTAATAATGTTTTTGAATTTAATGATATAACGGCTTCTGAAATAATGAAACATAGAAAAGACATTTTTGCTGTAGATATAAATATAAGTAATGATGAGTTAATGGAAGAACTTTCAAAAGAAGAATATAGATATAGTAGAATTCCAGTTTATGATGAGACAATTGATGAAATAAAAGGAATTTTATATATAAAAGATGTTCTGAAAAATATAGGAAAGAAAAACTTTAAAGTTAAAAATGTGGTAAAAGATGCTTATTTTGTATCACAAACTAGATTAATTAATGAAGTTTTTAAAGAATTACAAAAAAATAAAATGCAAATAGCAATAATTATAGATGAATATGGTGGAACAGCAGGTTTAATAACAATGGAGGATATATTAGAAGAGCTTGTAGGTGATATTTATGACGAATATGATAAAGAAGAAAAGGAATTTGAAAAAATAGACGAAAATACCTATATTATAGTTGGAAGTATGCCAATTTATGATGTTAATAAACTTTTAAATGCTAATATTCCAGAAGGAGATTATGACACTTTATCAGGCTTCTTACAAGAAAAATTAGGGAGAATTCCTGAAGAAGAAGAAAAACCAATAATAGAGACTAAAGAAGTAACTTATAAGATAGAAAAATATGAAGATAAAAGAATATTAAAAGTCAAAGCATGTAAAAATAATGAAAAACAAATAGAAGAATAATTGAAAGAGGGTATAACATATGAAAAGAAAATTTATTATAAGAAATATTATAATATTAGTAATATTAATAGGAGTTATAACTGGAGTATCTTATTATTTTATAGATCAAAATGCAAAAAAATATGAAATTGCAAAGGTAGAGCAATATAATTATTTTGTTTTAAAACAAAATGAAAAATCAGGAGTTATAGATAAAAACGGAAATAAGATAATTGAAACTGAATATGAAGACGTAAAAATACCAAATCCTGAACAAGCTATTTTTATATGTTATAAATCAAATGAAGTAAAAGTTTTAAATGAAAAGCAAGAGGAAATATTAAATAAATACGAAAAAGTGGAGCCAATTAGACTAAAAAACATTGCTAGTGATTTAATGTATGAAAAAAGTGTGTTAAGATATTATAAAAATGGAAAATATGGATTAATAGACTTTAAAGGAAAAGAAATAACAAAACCTATTTATGATGAAATTGATGGGTTGCCATATAAAGAGGGAGAACTATTAGTAAAACAAAATGATAAATATGGTGTTATAAATATAAAAGGAAGTAAATTAATTAATATAGAATATGAACAAATTACTGTTGATGGATATTATACAGAACAAAATGGGTATAAATTTGCAGGATATATTGTTTCAAATAAAACTCAAGAAGGATATCGCTATGGTTATATTAATAATAATGGAAAATTAATATTAAAAGTTGAATATAATCAGTTATCAAGAATAACAGATATAGAAGATAATGATAATGCTTATTTGTTAGGAGCCAAAAATGGTCAGTTTGGTGTAACTAAAAATGATAAAGAAATTATAAAAAATGAATATCAATCAATAACATATGATACGACTAACCAAATATTATTAATAGAGAGAAGTAAAAAATATGGAGTTGCATCATTAGATGGAAAAATTATAGTTCCAGCTCAATACGATCAAATAGATGTTACAGGAGTCTATTTATATGCAAAAGATAATCAAGGAACAACAGTATATAATAGTAATGGAACAGAAGCTAATATAGATACTAATATTGCAATATTGAATACTAGTAATGAAAAATATAAAATTAGAATTAATAGTGAAGATGGAACTAAATATGGCATAATAGGAAAAGATGGAAAGCAAATTATAGAAGAAAAATATAATTATATTGAATATTTATATGACAATTATTTTATAGTAAGTATAGAAAATTCAAAGTTAGGTGTAATAGATGACAAAGATAATGTAAAAATTCAAATTGAAAATGATTCACTTCAAAAAGTACAAGATACGTCTATAATACAATCAGTAATTGCAAAAGACAATATTACAAAATTATATGATAAAAATATGTCAAAAATATGTGAAATGAAAGATGCAAAAATTGAGGTAAAAGATAATTATATTGTTATATATAATGAAAATGAGAAAAAGTATTTTAATAAAGAAGGAAACGAAATTAAAAATACTGAAGTTTATCCAAATAATGTATTATTTGCACAACAGAGAGATAATAAGTGGGGATTTGTAAATAAAGATGGAGATATGGTTGTAGAAGCAAAATATGACAAAGTAACAGAATTTAATGAATTTGGATTTGCTTCTGTACAAAAAGATGAAAAATGGGGAGCAATTAATACACAAGGTAAAGAAGTAGTAGAGCCAACTTATAATCTAAAAGATGAAATAGAACCATCATTTATTGGAACTTATTATCAGGTAAAATATGGATTTGGAGAAGTTTATTATACTGATGCAAAATAAGAATAAGTTATAGAAATTTAATATAATGTAAAAAAGAGTTGATTTATTTGTGAAAATAAATCAACTCTTTTTGATTAAATTCATATAAAAAAGTAAATAATAAAAAATAAGATAAAAAAAAGAAGGTGTTTTTTTGAAATTAGGATTAGCTTTATCAGGTGGGGGAATAAGAGGAATTGCTCATGCAGGAGCAATAAAAGCATTAGAGGATAATGGAATAAAAATAGATGTGATTGGAGGAACTAGTTCAGGAGCCTTAGTTTCATCTTTATATGCTTTAGGTTATTCTCCTTATTATATTTACATATTATTTAAGAGATATGCAAAGGAGATTGCAGGAATTAATTCTACTCCAATTATTTCTGGAATTAGAAGTTTTATGATAAATAAGAAAATAGAAATAAAAGGTTTAAGAAGCGGTAAAAATATAGAAGAAACTTATAATTGTTTAGCTTTAAGAAAAGGCGTAAAAAAGATTGAGGACATAGAAAAAATGCCACTTGTTATTCCAGCAGTAGATGTTAGTGATGCAAAAGAATATATATTTACAAATAAAATTCCTCAAAATAGTGGAGATAAATATCAATATATAACAGACATATCAATAGGAAAGGCTGTGCGAGCTAGTAGTAGTTTCCCTGCTTTTTTTTGCCCATGTGAATTTAAAAAACACAAGTTCATGGATGGAGGAATGTTAGATAATATACCTGTTTCAGAAGTGAAAAAACAAGGAGCTGATAAAGTAATTGCAATTAATTTTAAAGCAGATGATATCGATGAAAATAGTAATATAATGGATTTAGCAATGAGAACAATTGATATTATGGGAAATAAAATATCAGAAGAAAATTTAGAAACAAGTGATTTTGTTTTAACTATAAAAACAGATAAAACAGGATTATTAGATATTGAAAAATTAGACAGTTGTTATAAATATGGATATCAGGCAGTAATAGAAAAATTAGATAAAATTAAAGAAATATTGTAAATATGATACTAAAGTATGAATATAATATTAATATATAATGTTCAAATAAAAGGAGAATAATAATGAATGTTCGATACTTTGATAATGCAGCCACAACAAGAGTAAAAGATGAAGTTTTAGAAGAAATGTTACCGTACTTAAAAGAAAAATTTGGTAATCCATCTTCTATGTATACAATTGGAAGAGAAGCTAAAAAGGCAATAGAAAATGCAAGAGAACGTGTTGCAAAATTAATTAATTGTAAAGCAAATGAAATTTATTTTACAGGATCAGGTTCTGAAAGTGACAATACAGCTATTAAAGGGATAGCGCATAAAAGAGCCTTTAAAGGAAAACATATTATTACTTCAAAAATTGAACATCCTGCTGTTTTGCATACATGTCAATCTTTAGAAAGAGAAGGATTTAAGGTAACATACTTAAATGTGAATAAAGATGGAATAGTAGATATAAATCAATTGATTAATTCGATTAGAAATGATACTATTTTAATTAGTATTATGTATGCAAATAATGAAATAGGAACTATACAACCAATACATGACATAGCTAAAATTGCAAAAATGCATAATATTGTTTTTCATACAGATGCAGTTCAGGCGTGTGGAAATATACCAATTAATGTACAAAAAATGCAAATAGACATGTTATCTTTATCAGGACATAAATTATATGCACCAAAAGGTACAGGTGCTTTATATGTAAAAAACGGAATAGAATTTGAAAAATTTATAGATGGTGGACATCAGGAGAAAAATAAAAGAGCAGGAACAGAAAATGTTTCAGGAATTGTTGGATTAGGAAAAGCTTGTGAACTTGCTAATATAAATTTAGAAGAACATCAAAAATATTTAACTAAATTAAGAGATTATTATATTTTAAAGGTACAAGAAAAGATACCAAATGTACGTTTAAATGGTTCAAAAAAAGAAAGATTGCCAGGTAATGCAAATTTTTCTTTTGAGTTAGTAGATGGGCAATCTTTATTATTAAATTTAGATGCTAAAGGGATTTGCGCTTCAAGCGGTTCTGCATGTTCAACAGGTTCTTCTAATCCGTCTCATGTATTATTAGCAATAGGTTTATCTCCAGAATTAGCATATGGAGCATTAAGAACTACTTTTGGAGAAGAAAATACAAAAGAAGATATAGATTATTTAGTAAACAGTTTACAAGAAACAGTAGATAGATTAAGAAAGTTTAATTCTCCAAAATAGCAATAGCACATTTAATTCCATCTACTGCTGCAGACATAATACCGCCAGCATAGCCGTGCTCCTTCGCCACATGGATACAGCCCTATAATATTAGAAACTAAGCTTTCATTTCTAACAATTTTAACGGGAGAAGAACTTCTGGTTTCTACTCCTGTTAAAATACTGTCGGGGTTAGCAAAACCTTCAAGTTTATTATTAAAATATAAAATACCTTCTTTTAATGTAGAAGAAACAAATTCAGGTAAAATATCATTTAAATTAGAAAGTGTGACACCAGGCAAATATGTAGGTTCAATTTTTCCAATAAATGTTGATTTTTTGCCTTGAAGAAAATCTTCTACTCTTTGAATTGGAGCATAATAATTTGAACCCCCTAAAACAAAAGCTTTTTCTTCTAAATCTTTCTGAAAGTAAATTCCAGCAAGAGGAGATTCACTCGGAAAATCATTTGGTACAACATTTACCAAAAGTGCAGAATTAGCATTTTTTCCATTTCTTAAAAAATTACTCATACCATTTGATACAATGGTATTTTTTTCGCTAGAGGAAGCCATAACGACTCCACCTGGACACATACAAAAAGTATAACAGGAACGACCTGTATTAGGTGAGTGATATGCTAATTTGTATTCAGCAGGAGGGAGTTTTAGATTAGTAAAACTTCCATATTGAGATTTGTTAATTTCTTCTTGTAAATGTTCTATTCTTACACCAACGGAAAAATTCTTTTTTTCCATAGTAATACCTTTTTCATAAAGCTTTTCAAATGTATCTCTAGAACTATGACCAATAGCTAAAACAACATGAGATGCAGAAATTTCTTGTAAATTGCTATTATTTAAGCAAGGAACAGATATAATTTTTCCATTAATTATATTAAAATCAACTACTTTAGTGTTAAATAAAAAAGATCCGCCTTTAGAAATAATATAATTTCTAATATTTTTAATAATATTAATTAAATTATCTGTTCCTATATGAGGTTTTGATAGATATAAAATTTGTTCAGGTGCTCCAAAGTTAACAAATTCTTGAAGAACCTTTTTACAATAAGGACTATTAATTCCAGTAGTAAGTTTACCATCAGAAAATGTACCAGCACCACCTTCACCAAATTGAACGTTAGAAAGTACATTTAAATTTCCATTCTTTAAAAATTTATCAACAGAAATCTTTCTGTTTTCAACAGATTCTCCTTGTTCAATAACAATAGGAGAAATACCATTTTGAACAAGTGTAAGCGCAGAAAATAAGCCACTAGGTCCAGCACCGACAATAACTACATTTTTTTTGTCAGTATTTATAGCTTTTATTTTAGGAATATTAAATTCTTTAACTTTATTAAATTTTTTATATTTATTTTCATTTTTTAATTTTAAATCAATTGAATAAATATAATGGATGTCGTCTTTTTTTCTAGCATCAATAGATTTTCTTGAAATATGCCATTCGACAACATCTTTTGGTTCAATTTTATATTTTTTTATTATTGTTTCAAATAATTTTGTATCTGATATATCTTTTCTTATTTTTATATTGCTAATTTGTATCATACAAGCCTCCTATATATAAATATATTATAGCATATAATTATAAAAATAACTATAATCAATTCATATGTTAAAGAAGTAATATAAATATTTTGAAAAATACTAGATAAGTATTTGCTTTTTTATTTTTATAGTATATAATAATGTTAAGTAAAGTAATTGGGGAAATATATGGAAAAGAAAAATAACAAGATAAAAGATATAATAAATTTTATAATAAAAATATTTTGGATTTTTGTAATAGGAAGTATATTTGGGTTCTTTGCAGAAATGATATACGGAGCAGTATATACTAGGACAATTGTTATTAGACAAGGTCTTGTATATGGACCATTTATACAAATTTATGGAATGGGAGCAGTAGCCTATTACTTATTAGTAAGCAAAATAAAAAATCCCAAAGAGGCATTTTTTGCTGGAATGATAATGGGTGGAACTTTAGAATATTTATGCTCATTTTTTCAAGAAATATTATTTGGTACTATTTCATGGAATTATAGTGATTTGTTTTTAAATCTTAATGGAAGAACATCAATATTATATTGTTTCTATTGGGGAATTATTGCTGTAGTATTTTTAAAAGTAGTATATCCATGGCTTCAAAAGATAGAACCATTAATTTATAAAAAAAGAGTTAGAATATTTACTATATTTTTTATGCTATTTATGACTTTTGATATTACTATTTCATGTATGGCTGCTAATAGACAAAAAGAAAGACATAATGATATTCCGGCTAAAAATCAAGTAGATATATTTTTAGATAATATGTATCCAGATAAATATTTAGATAAGGTGTATAATAACAAAGAAGAAATAAAATAGAAAAGTTCTAATAACCTTCAATGTCGAATACAATTAAACAAAAGTATTCACATAGGGGGTTTTTCTTTATGAAACGAATAGTTACACATAACTTACCTGTAATGGGAAATTCCTCAACAGTTAAGTTATCTATAGAAGAGCGAAGTGTTGAACTCGCACACTATATTATAGAATCAAAAGATACTGTAAGAGGAGCAGCTAAAAAATTTGGAATTAGTAAAAGCACAGTACACAAAGATGTAACATTCCAGAACGGTAACGATAAAACATGTAGGGGTCGCAGCCCTCGGCGACCCGATTCCAGAAAGTATTGAAATAAAAAAGGTTTTCTTGGCAGAGAGAAATCCAGTTGTTAGATTAGGAATGATAATTAAATAAATAAGAAATTTTGTGCCTATTCTTTTGAGTAGGCATAATTTATTACCTTGCAGTTTTATTTTACTTAAAATAAAACGTGATGGCAAAGAAAATTAAATATTTAATAGAAAAGGCATTTGTAATTTTAAAATTACAGATGTCTTTTTTTCTATGCAAGAGATAATGCCTCAAACTCTTAAAAAGTGATAGGTGTAATGAGCCGATGCTATAAAGTTCATTCGTATAAGTGCTAACAGTCTATTGGTATGAAGTGCGTGAGTGAGATTTTAGAACACAGACTCACAATAAAAAAAGAGTATTCGGTGGCAAAACTTGGCTGTGGATTTATAATTGTAAAAAGTTTGGACAAGTATGAACAAAGATGCTTATTAGTATCAGCAATTATAGTAGCAATGCTACTTACTAGACTACCTATGAAACGAGGCGAACGACCGACGGTTTCTGATTAAATAGGTGTAATAATTCCTTTTTTAAATAAGGGATTATTGCACCTTTTCACTTTAGCTCATTTCCTCTGGTTTCTACTTGGGTGTTGCTAAAGTGATTGAGTCAAAAAATTTATTTTTGGGCTCAATTAAATAAAAATTGCAGTTAGCAAATTTTTATTTAAGAACATAAAAAATGCTTTAGTTTTTTTGGCTTTGGGTGTGGGGTATCCCTGCCACACTAACACTTTTTGAAGCAGTCAGCTAAAAAAGTGTTGTAGTGTGTTTACAACACAATTGAAATTAGAGTAGAAAAATAAAATTTATTTGTGTTATTGAGCACGAGCAAGGAGGTTTTATATGAGTTATGCGATAATTAGAAATGCAAAATATAAAAGGGAAAATTTGAAGGCAGTATATCGCCATAATGAAAGAAAGAATAAAAATTATTCAAATAAGGATATAGATAAAACAAAATCATATTTAAATTATGCATTAAAAGAACCTGAATTTAATTATGAAAAACAAATTGATAAAATAAGGGAAAAATACGACTTGAAAGGTCAAATAAAAACAGTAAGTAATATTGTATGTGAATATGTAATAACATCGGATAATGATTTCTTTAAAAGAATAGGAGAAAAAGAAACAAAAAGATATTTTGAAACAGCATATAAATTTGTATGTGAATATAAAGATTTAGGTGAACAATATATTTTATCTGCAAAAGTGCATTATGATGAAAGATCTCCTCATATGCACTTACTTTTTTTGCCTGTAGTTCATACAACAGATAAAAAAGGCAATAATATAGATAAACTTGCTTGCAGTGAATTTTGGAAAGCTAAAGATAGTTATAGACAATTACAAAATGCTTTTTTTGAGTATATGGTATCAAATGGATTTGATTTTAAAAGAGGATTACCAAAAGAAGAAACTAATAGAGAACATTACACAGTAAAGGAATATAAAAACATAACTAATTTTGAAAAAACAAAAGAAACCTTAAAAAGTATAAAGTTGGAATTACCAGAAATTCCAGATTTAAAAGATATAAAAAAGGTTATGATAGGTAGAGATGAAAAGATTTTAAATGATATCATAAAACCTAAAGATAAACTTATTGAAGAATTGTATCAAGATAATGTAGCATTGCATAAAGAATTATCAAAACAAGCTAAAACAATTGAAGAAGCAGAAAAATATCAGAATGAAAGAGATAAAATAATTGCTGATAACAAAGAACTAAACAATACAGTTAAGATTTTGGAAAAAGAATATAAGAAAAAGAGTGATACTCTTGATTTAAGATTCAATAATAGAAAAGATGAGCTTGAAAAAGAATTTGAATATAAAACATATGATATAGAAAATCAATATAAAAGTAAAATTCGTAAATTAGAAAAAGAGAATAAATATTTGAATAAAATAATAAATAAATTCTGGGAAACTCTTGATAAATTTATACATTGGATTTGTAAAAAATTCGATATTGCTGAAGAAGATAATTTAATTAGAGATTTTCAAAAGGAAACAAATACTTTTATAGATCCAGAAAAGCAGATAAAGAATGAAGAAAGAGGGAAGGAATGGGATTTAGAAAGGTAGTTTATAACAAAAAAGAGGAAAAGAACTTAAAAAAAGTTATTTTCTCTTATACATATCTACTCTAACAGGTAGTTTTTGAGCAAGTTTAGCAGTTTTTTCATTAAATAATAATTCTGGTTTTATATTAAATGATTTTGCTATAAAATCTATATTTTTACAAGTTAAGTTAGCATTACCAGTTTCAATAACACTAATATAAGCCATTTTGAATTTTGTTTTATTTGCATATTGTTCTTGTGTTAAATTATTTTGATATCTATACCATTTTGTATTAAGTCCAACTAATTCCATAGAAGTCATAAGAAGCCTCCTTCTTTATATTACTTTAATAATATAAAAATTGTTTATATATAAATTATAAAGATAAAATATAAATAACTTAATACCACTAAAACTTATTAAGATATAACTTAATAAAAATATTTCAAAACTATTGACAGAAAAATCTCGAAATGATATATTGAATGTAGATATATGTAAAAAATATAAAACACTTTTAAGATAAAATAAGGAGAGATACAGATGTCAAAGAAAATTTTTAGTATTTTTATTATTATTTTAGTATTATTAGGACTATGTGGAACGGTATTTGCCAAAGATACTTATACTGCAACATCTACTATAAATGGTGTAACAGTAAATTGGAGTTATGAATTAAATGATTCAAATCAAATTGAAAATTTAAAATGTATAAATCCAACAGATTTAATAGGAAATGTTATAATTCCATCAACCTTAGATGGAAAGACAGTAGTTACATTAGGAGATAGTGCTTTTAAGTCTGCAACTAAAATAACTGAAATAACAATTCCAAGTACAGTAACAGAAATTGGATATAGTGCATTTGAAAACTGTACAAAATTAAATAAGGTTGATTTAGGGAACATAACAACATTGTCATTTCAGGTTTTTAAAGGTTGTACAAGTTTAACAGAGATTACAATACCAAAAACATTAAAAAATGGTTCGGTAAGTCCATGTTTAGATAATCCTAATATAACAAAAATAACTTTAGAAGATGGTTTAACAATAGTTCCAAAAAATTTATGTGCAAATACAGGAATAACAGAAATAGTAATACCAGATTCTGTAACAGAGATTGAATATAGTGCATTTGAAAACTGTACAAAATTAAATAAGGTTGATTTAGGGAACATAACAACATTGTCATTTCAGGTTTTTAAAGGTTGTACAAGTTTAACAGAGATTACAATACCAAAAACATTAAAAAATGGTTCGGTAAGTCCATGTTTAGATAATCCTAATATAACAAAAATAACTTTAGAAGATGGTTTAACAATAGTTCCAAAAAATTTATGTGCAAATACAGGAATAACAGAAATAGTAATACCAGATTCTGTAACAGAGATTGAATATAGTGCATTTGATAATTGTACTAAATTAAAAAAAATTACAATTTTAGATAATGTTACTAAAATAGGTTTTTATAACATAAGTGATTCGGATTCAATATTTAAAAGTCATGATAAAGATTTAACAGTGTATTGTTATAAGGATTCAATGGCTGCCAATTATGCTATTAAATACAATATAAAATATGTATATTTAACAAAACCTGCTATAGATAATAATGAGGAAAATAAAGAAGACAAAAAACAGAATGTTACAGAACCTGCAATAGATGCAAAACAAGAAGATACTACAATAGCAACAGGTAAATTACCACAAGCAGGTAGTAGTTCAGTAATTATAATAAGCATTATAGCAGTAATGGTAATTTTAATAATTAATTATAAAAGATATAATAGTTATAAAGATATAAAATAAACTAAAAAAGGCCCAAAGGTCTTTTTTAGTTTTATAAATAATATAGAAATTATTTATTTTTCATAATCCACTCATAAACTTCTTTTTCAGAAAGTTCTTCATGTTTTAGTTTTGTGATTTTTTCTTTAGCTTGTTTTTTCCAACTTTCAAAATCATTAGCAATTTTTTTGTTATCTTTATTTTTTCTAACTTTCATAAATTTTTGTTGATATATTTTTCTATACTCAGCATAAGCTGATTTTTCTTGCAATCTTTTATTATATGTAAGAATAGCACCTTGTTCTCTACAAGTTTTTCCGTTTTCTTTTGGATAATCACAATAAATTTCGTCAAGTCTTGAATTAGGTATAAAATACATTCCACAATTTTGACATTTCTTAATAGGGTTATTATTTGTTTTTACTAATTCTTCTAATACTACATAACAGATACTAGATAAATCATTACTTTTATGTGTATCTATCATGGAAATAAACATACTTTTATTTTTTAGTTCATTTAATAAAGTGTGTTCGCTAGTATTTTGGAATTGTTCATATTTATTAGAAAAACTATCTCGTATAACATTATCATTTTTATTAAAGGTGTGTAATTTTCCCATTTGTTTAATTAAATATACTGCATATCTTTGTGCAGATGTATAATCTTTTAATTTTTCATCTTCTTTAATATTAAATATGTAATTTATTGCATCTTTCATTTCTTCTTGAACATATATTATTTTATGTTTTAAAGTGTTGTAAATTTTTTGAGTTTCTTTTAAGTATGTTTCATCATTTCCATAATTATTTGATAATGTAAATTTATAATCTTCTTCTAAATCTCTTAATATTTCAAAGCCATAAGCAAAGAAAAAGTCTTTATATGCAGATTCATAAGTGGATAAATCGGCATTTAAAAATCTAACTAAAAAAGTACCAAATTTCTCTACAAAAGGAAAATACAAGGTTGCAGGGTGCTTTAATCCATTATCTGTACCTTCATTTTCTTTCCAATATATTTTAAGTGTATGAGTATCATAATCTATATTAAAACTAGCCTTATAGTGATATAAAGGGGTAGAATAATATTCTTCTTTTTTCTCTTGATTAAACCAAATATAAAAATCTTCAAAAAATTTATTTTCTGGTAAATCCCTATTCATTTCAATATTTCCTCCAATCCATCCGCAAACAATTTTTGAAAAAATAAAAATTGTTATTGACATTATAATTATATTATACTATAATACTGATATAAATACAATAGCTTTTGAAATAATTATTGTATAAAACTGTAGACAGAAAATTAACCATAGAGAATGGAGGTGATAAAAATAGCTAAAAATGAAGATATAATAAGATTTTTTTATGAAGAACATAAAAGACCAACTGACATAGCAGAAGAACTAAAAGTGAGTAAACCTTATATTACAAAAATTATTCAAAAAGATGAAAAATATATTAAAGAAAAGGAATATAGAAGTAATATAAGTAAGGAAAATCATAAGGCTTGTAAAAGAAACTATATAAATAAAAGGAGACAAACAGAAAAACAAGAGTATCAAGCAATGATAATACAAATTAACAAAGACAATGAGTATTTATCAACCCAAATACAAATATCGGATTTAGATTTTGCAAGATGGAATAGACAAATGTTTAGATATGATAAAAATAGTAGTGATCTAGTTTTAAGAAGAGGATTTACATTTGCTTGTGATGTACCAAAAAGAATTAGGAATGTTGTAAATGTGGGTAATATAAGAAATAAAAGAATATATGTATAAGATATGCTTTGAAGTTGTTCAAGGTATATTTTTTTGTCATATTTTTTTTGTTTTAATAATAGTATTGAAAAGAAAGTGGGTGAGAATTTTGAAAAAGGGTTTGAAGATTACGTTTATAAATCCTAATACTGAAGAACAAATAGTACAAGCTATGGCTGGTGTTCTTGCTTATAATTTAGCTGAAAATGATGATGGTGTTACATTTGATTATAAAACTACAAATTCTTATCAAAATTCTCATGGGGAAATAGGAGTTGAATTGGAAATGTAGTATAAAAGATTATTAAAAAATTTAATAAAAAGTCTTGATATTTTAATAAAAAGTTTGTATAATGAATATAATAGTAGTAGATATTTAATATCTACTATAATTAAAATGTGAGTCGCCACCCTATTGGCGAAATAAATGTATAGGTGAGAAAATGTGAGCCGCAACCCTGCTTGCGAGATACAAATGTGCAGGTGGAAAAATGTTAATTATAGTTAAATATGGGGTCTATAAAAGTAGATCCCATATTTTCATAAAAAGGAGATGGAGCAAAATGGTAATAGAAGATGGAAAATTTTACTTTATAAAAGATGAATTTTTTGATGTATTTAAAGATTATGGATTAATGGTTAATAAAGAAAATGGTAATAAAAGACCTTGCTATTTTTGCTTTAAAGATAGACAAAATAGCGAAATAATATGGTTTGTTCCAATTTCTACTAAATATGAAAAGTATGAAAAAATTTATGAAAAGAAAAAGGCAAAAAGTGGGAAAAAGCCAGTATATAACTTTGTTTTTGGAAGTGTTTTAGGAAAAAAAGCTGTTTTTTTAATACAGAATATATTTCCAACAACATTAGATTACATAGAAAAGAAATATACAAATTCTAATAGGGATGTTGAAATACCAGAAATTATAAAAGAACAGGTAATTACTAAAGCATTAAGAGTGGTTGATTTAGCAAAAGACGGTGTGCAAATACCATTTTATGATATAATTGAAATGAAGAAAATATTATTAAATAAGTAAAATATAATTTCAAATGTTACTCGCCACCCTGTTGGCGACAAAATAAAAACTATTCCTGAAAGTGGAGTAGTTTTTTTGTGCTTTTATATTGAAAAAATCAAACTGATATGCTAAAATGTAACAGAACGAAAATAATGAAACAGAAAAATAAAGAAAGTAGTGATGTTATGAAAATCGCAGCATATTGTAGGGTATCAACTGAAAAAGAAGCACAAATAGATTCATTAGAAAAGCAAATAGAGTTTTTTAATGAATTTACAAAAAAGAACGGCTATGAATTGTACAAGCTATATGCAGATGAAGGAATATCAGGAAAACAAATAAAACACAGAAAACAATTCCAACAAATGATGATAGATGCCAAAGCAAAAAAATTCGATAAAGTAGTAGTAAAAGATGTAAGTCGTTTTGCAAGAAATACAGTTGATTTATTACAAAGTGTAAGAGAACTAAAATCTTATGGTGTGCAAGTAGATTTCTTAAACAATGGCGAAGTAATGGAAGGTGGCTCTGAATTTATATTAACAATTTTAGGAGCAATGGCACAGCAAGAAAGTGCAAACATGTCTAAAAGAGTTAAATTTGGAAAAGACATCACAGCTAAAAAAGGAAGAGTGCCTAACCTAGTATTTGGATATGACAAAATTCCAGATGAAAGATATACTTTAAAAATAAATGAAGAAGAAACAAAAATTGTAAAAGAAATATTTGAAAGCTATGTATATAAAGGAATTGGAACAACCAAAATAGCATGGAATTTAAATGATAGAGGAATAAGAACAAAGAAAACCAAATCAAAATGGGTACAAACATCTATTGTAAGAATGCTTAAAAATCCAATATATACAGGAAGAGTAACAAACAAAAAATCAGAAGTAACAGACTTTATAACAGGAACAAGAAAAGAATTGCCAGAAGAAGAATGGATAGTCGTTGAAAGACCAGAAATGAGAATAATATCAGACGAACTATTTAACAGAGCACAAGAACTTTTAGAGCAAAGATCAAACGAATTTAAATTAAATAACAAAAGAGAAAAAACAGAATATGTATTTAGCACACTTATATATTGCAAACATTGTGGTTATTCATTTAGAAGAATAAAGAGAAAATATACAGCTGATGGTCCAGAATATATTAGATGGGTATGTAGTGGAAGAAATTCAATGGGAGTAAACCATTGTCCAAATACAACTGTTATTGATGAAGAAGAACTTTTAAATGCAATAAAAATCTATTTAAAAAGTATAATAAAAAATAAAAAAGATTTTATGAAAGCTGTTGAAAAAGAATTTGAAAAGATTACAAAATTAAGAGAAAACAATGAAAGAAGTGAAGAAAGTCTTTTAAAAAAAATTGAAAAAGTAACAGTTAAAAAACAAAAATACATGGAAATGTTTCAAAATGAAATAATCAATATACAAGAACTAAAGAAATATACAAATCCACTAAATGAAGATATTGCAAGACTTGAAAGAGAATTAAAACTAATTACATCAGAAATAAAAGAAAAGGATGTATTAGAAAAAGAATTATCTAAAACAATAAACACAGTAGATGATATATTAAATAATCAAACAATTACAAATGCAATGCTAAAAACTATTATAGATGTGATTGAAGTAGATAGTGATTCAAATGTAGAAGTTAGATTAAAATTACTAAATGAAATAGGCAGTACACCAGCAGTTATTACTAATTTTAATGACATTAATCCTACCGTTACGAAAAGTAACGTCAGTACATAAAGATGTTTCAGAAAGATTAAAAAAAATAAATCCAAGTTTGGCAAAACAAGTAAGAGTAGTTTTGGATGAGAATAAGGCGGAAAGGCACATACGAGGAGGAATGGCTACTAAAATGAAATATAGTCATTTAAACGAAAAAAAGAGAATTTGATATAAAATCAAATTCTCTTTTAGATATTATATTAAAATTATATAATATTACTATAATATAAATTATTAATGATTGTATTTTTGTTGTTTTCTTGCTTTTCTACATTCTGGACATCTAACAGGATCATTAGTAAATCCTTTTTCTTGATAAAAAGCTTGTTCACCTTCTGTGAAGATAAATTCTGAACCGCAATCTTTGCATACAATTGTCTTATCTGCCATAATAAAAACCTCCTTTTCAAATTGATTTGAATTGTATTTCTTACTTATCAACCTAAAAAGAAGGGAAATAATCTAAAAATAAATTCATAAAAGTCTCTAAAGACCAAATTATTATAACATATAAAAATATTAAATGCAATGAAAAAGTCTTAAACTTAAAAAATTAATTTATTCACTAATCGACATATTTAGACATAAAATATAATAGCCCAAGTAATGAGGTGAGTAGAATGAATGACATAAAAAAAGGCGATATAGTAGTAAGAAAATCTTATGGAAAAGATATTATTTTTAGAGTTATTAATATTTTAAACAAACCAGAAGAAAAAATTGCAGTTTTAAATGGTGTTATAGAAAGAATTGAAGCTGATAGTAAGATTGCAGATTTAGAATTAGTTGATAAGCAAAAAGTAAAAGATATACTTAGAAAAATGGATAGCAAAATTGAAAACAGAATTGAAAAATCCAAGCAACAATGGGAAGATAGAAATTATAGAATTGGTGTAGTAACAAATCAAACTAGAGCAAAAGAAAAAATTATAACAGGAGAAATACTTCATTTAGATGGAGATAGGAAATATAGTGAGAAATCTTATCGATATTATAGAAAATTAGGATTAAATGCAATTGTAAAATATATACCAGAATATAGACAACCAAGAGTAGTGTATCAATTATTAGAATCATATAATCCAGATATTTTGGTAATTACAGGGCATGATGGAATGATAAAAAGAGGGATGAGATATAATGATATATATAATTATAGAAATTCTCGATATTTTATAGAAACAGTTAAAGAAGCAAGGAAATATGATAAACAAAAAGGTAAAAAGTTAGTAATATTTGCAGGAGCTTGTCAAAGTTATTTTGAAGCTATTATTTCTGCAGGAGCTAATTTTGCATCTTCTCCTGCAAGAATATTAATAGATTTTTTAGATCCATTAGTAGTTGCGGAAAAAATAGCATTGACTGAAAAATACAAATATATTACAATAGATGATATTGCTTATGAATTAAGGGATGGAAGAGATGGAATTGGAGGAATTGGAGCAAATGGGAAGATGACCAAATGTTAAATTATAAATAAAAATAAACCAACTTAATACAATTGTAATATAAATGTAATATAATTGTAAAAAACAAAAAATAAATCGATAAAAGTATTGAAAAATAAAGGATACAGAGATTTGCTAAGAACAAACATTTTTTGACAATTTCGCTTAAAAATGCTATAATCAAGCCATCTTAAGGGAGTAGGTGATAAAATGATTTGTAGAACAGATATAGCAAATCTAAAAACTGATATCTTAGAGAAAGTAGGGCAAAAGATAATTGTAAAAGGATCTTTAGGAAGAAGTAGAGCCTTTGAAAAAGAAGCCACGATAGAAAAAGCGTATCCAAATATTTTTGTTGTGAAATACGAGGAAAATAATAGAAATGTGACGTATAGTTATACAGATGTTTTAACCAGAACAGTAGAAGTAGAAGTTTTTGATGGCGATTCATATTCACCATTAATTCCACCGGTTTCATCTGTAAAGACAAGAAAGACATCGTTATAGAAAAAAAGTAGAAATTTAATTTCTACTTTTTTTTTGCAATTAAAGTAATAAAATCTTAAGTTGTCAAATATACATGTATAAAGAAAAAAATAAAGGAGGTCAAATAAATGGTTGTAGATACAATAAAAGAAAATTTATGTGTTAATAAATTAGTTGCAACAAAAAAAGAAGTTATATTGGTCGAAGGAGATATGATTGTACCAGATTCAAAGCCAGATATTTTAAATACAATTTGTACAAGTGGGGTTGTATGTATTTACAAAAAAGAAGTTTTAGAAGAAAAAGTAAGAATAGACGGAAATATAAATACATATATCATGTATATGGCAGATGATAGTAAAGATAAAGTAAGAGGATTAACAACAAGTCTTGATTTTTCTGAAAGTATTCAAATTGCAAATTGCAAGGAAGGAATGAATTGTAAATTAAATACAAAATTAAAATCAATTGAGGCAAAAGTAATTAATGGAAGAAAAGTAGGAATAAAAGCTGCTATTGAAATAGAGATAAATATATACTCGAATGAAGAAGTAGAAATCGTAAATAATGTACAAAATGCAGAGGATATTCAAATACTAAAAGAAGATTTAAAGGTTAATTCACTAGTAGGAATGGGAGATACTAAAATTTATGCAAAAGATACTGTGAATATAGATAATGTAGATAATTTAGCAGAAATATTAAAGGCGGATGTAGCAATTGGTGAAAAGGATGTAAAAATTAGTTATAATAAAATACTAACTAAATCAGAAGCAAGTATAAAAATTATGTATCTAACAGAAGATAATAGGATTAATAATATAACAGCTAAAATACCAGTGGTTGGCTTTATAGATATACCTAATGTTACAGAAGAAAATATGTGTGATGTTGATTATGAAATAAAAAATATAGTATTAAAGCCAAATTCTGCAGAGGAACATTCTATATATATTGAATTAGAAATAAGTGTTGCAGCTACTGTATATGAAGAAAAAGAAATTAATTTAATTCAAGATTTATATAGTCCTAGTGAGAATTTAATATTTAATAAAAAAAGAATAACAACTATTACCAATAAAAAAAATATTAGAGAAACTAAACAAGTAAGAGAAAAAGTAAATATAGAAGGAATTGAAAATAGGAGTATTATAGATGTAGATGTTGTTCCAATGATAGAAAAAGAAAATCAATTGAACAATAAAATTAACTATGAAGGAGAATTAGAATTAAGGTTTATATTATCAAATAGTGACTTACAAGTAGATAATAGGGTTGTAAAGATACCTTTTAATTATACAGTTGAAGAACAGTGTGGAGATGATAATATAAATAGAAATATGGAAATGGAAATAACAAATCAAGATTTTATCGTACAAGAAGGTGGTGTTGTTAATAGCAATATTGATATAACAATGAATTTAAATTCTTATCGTAGTGCTAATATGAATATTATTGATGAAATTCAAACAGATGGAGAAAGGGAAGCAGAAGATTATAGTATATTAATGTATATAGTAAAAAAAGATGATACATTGTGGAAAATAGCCAAACGTTTTGGTAGTACAGTAGAAGACATTGTTAGAATAAATGGAATTGAAGATGAAAATAAAATATATCCAGATCAAAAATTATTTATACCACATTATTCAAAAGCTTCTGTAAAAGAGTATGCATAAGATATATTCAAGACCGCGTATTAGAATTCCAAAAGTACTTATAAATGGAGAAGTACTTAATAATCATAAGAATAAAAAAATAGCTAAAATAATTATTATATTAATAATTGCTTTTAGTACTGTAAAAATAGTATTAGATGCAGTATATCCTATATTTGATACATTGTGTGAGGCGAAAGCAAAATCAATTGCTACAATAGTATCAAATGAACAAGCAACAAATGTTATGAAAGAACATTCTTATGATGAATTATTTACATTGGAAAAAGATAATAATAATAATATAACAATGGTTAAATCAAATGTACTAGCTATTAATGAAATTATTTCAGATGTAGCTGTAAAAATTCAGGAAGATATTGATAATAGAGGAAGAGAAAATATTGAAATAGCAATACGGCAGTTTTACTGGGTTTAAATTATTAGCAGGGAGAGGACCAGGAGTAAAAATTAAAATATCATCTATTGGAAATGTGGAAACTGATTTAAAAAGTGAATTTACAGCGCAAGGGATAAATCAAACATTGCATAGAGTTTATTTAGAAGTTAAATGCAGAGTTAATATTTTAACTCCATTTCAAGATATAGAAAAAGAAATAACTAATCAAGTATTGTTGGTGGAAAATGTTATTGTAGGACGTATTCCAGAGACTTATTATAATTTAGAGGGGTTAAATAGTAAAAGTGATGCAATGGAGATAATAGAGTGAAAATTATAAAAATAGTCAAGTTCATAGCTTGACTATTTTGTAATATTAAAAAATTTTTAATTAAGTAGTTATTTGTTACAAATATTACGCTGTGCAGAAATAGTAGCTAATATATTTCCTAATGAAGTCATAAAATCACCTAATTTATTATATTAAAGAAAAACTAAAGTGTGATATATAAAGAAATTGTATTAATTAATATCATAAATTTGATTTATTAATTTAGTAGCATTTTCTTTTAATAATTTTTTATTCTTTAAAACGGCTTTATCAGGGAAAATGGCATCACCAAATGTAACTGTCACGGTAGAGAAAAATTTAGGTCTAACTGTAATATGCACAGGAATAATTGGCACATTTGCTATTGCTGAAAGGTAAACAGCACCACTTTTGGTTTTTCTTTTATTATATTTATAATTTTCCTTAAATATACCGCCTTCTGGAAAGATAAGAAGTCTGATTTTTTCTTGATTTTCTAATTGTTCTAATATAGATTTTGCTCCTTTTATATCAGTTTTATTTCTTTCAATAGGAAAAGCGTTATGATATGTTAGAAATTTAGCAATTAACTTATTTTTAAAGAGCTCAGATTTTGCAACACTATACATATTTTCAACTTTAGGATATAAAAAAGCAGGATCGAAAATCCTAGAATGATTTGGGCAAATTAAACATTTATTATATTTATCTAATATTTCTAGATTTTCATATTTTACATGAAATAATATATGGCAAGAAGTTATAAGAATAATATTTCTAATTAATGAATACAATACAATTCTTCCTTTCATAATAAATTTGTATAAATGCTAACATACGTTACGTTTATTATTATAACATAATTTTTAATAAAGATAAAATGTATTGTAAAAGTTAGAAAACAAGTTATATTATTGAAAATTAAAATATAAAAAAGTTGACATTTTAATGCTTACAGACTCTTGATAGTAAAAGTTATTGAACGACAAAAAAACCTCGGAAGTTTTGAAACTTCTGAGGTTGAATTGACTTTGATAAAAGTTCTTTTTATCTTTTGCTAAATTGAGGAGCTTTTCTAGCTTTTTTAAGACCGTATTTTTTTCTTTCTTTCATACGAGGATCTCTTGTTAAGAATCCGTTTGATTTTAAAGCTGGTCTGTATTCACTATTAGCTTCATTTAATGCTCTTGCAATACCATGTCTGATAGCTCCAGCTTGACCTGTAAATCCGCCACCTTTTACGTTAGCTATAACATCATATTTAGCTGTTGTATTTGTAACTGTAAGTGGTTGTCTTACAATAACTTTTAAAGTTTCTAATCCGAAAAATTCATCAATATCTTTACCGTTAATTGTGATTTTTCCGTTTCCTTCTACTAATCTAACTCTAGCAATTGCATTTTTTCTTCTACCTGTACCATAAAAAACGATATTTTCCTTTTTTGCCATATTATTTTACCTCCCATACTTCTGGTTTTTGTGCTTGGTTTTCATGTTCTGCACCAGCATATACTCTTAATTTTTTAAGACTTTGTCTACCTAAAGAATTATGAGGTAACATTCCTTTTATAGCTAAAGTCATAGCTTTTTCTGGATTTTTTTCAAGCATTACTTTGGCAGAAATTTCTTTCATTCCTCCAATGTAACCTGAATGATGTCTGTAAACTTTTTGATTTAATTTGTTTCCTGTTAAAATTACGTCATTACAATTTATTATAATAACATGGTCACCCATATCAATATTTGGTGTAAATGTTGGTTTATGTTTTCCTCTTAATAATCTAGCGGCTTCTGTTGCAACTCTACCAAGTGGCTTATTTGCTGCATCAATTATATACCATTTACTTTCAACTTCACCTTTTTTTGCACTATATGTAGTATTATTCATGGTAATATATACCCTCCTATATTTTATTTGTTTTTTATTTTATTTATATGAAATTTAAATATAAAACCACCGGGGAGAAGTTCTAAATTTAAATCATATTTTAACATAATTGCTCAATTATTCTATTACAAAAAAGTACATTTGTCAATACATTTCAGGCAATTTTTAGAAAAACTTGACAAAAACAATTTTTATGTGTATACTGTTAACGTTAAAAACAGGATGTAATATATTATGAATAAGGAGTAATATGGAAATGAAAAGAAAAAGAAATATAAAAAGCATTGTACTATTAGCAGCTCTAGGAATTGCTACATTGTTTTTTATAAATATCAGTTTTGCATCTACTAATGCTAAAGTAAATGTAGAAACAGCAAATCTAAGAGAGTCAGCAGATGAAAATAGTAAAATTTTAGAGCAACTTTCTCAAGGTCAAGAAGTAGAGATAGTAGAAAAGAGTAGTGATTGGTATAAGGTTAAAGTAAAAGGAATGACAGGATATTTAAGACAAGATCTACTTACAGTAGAAGAAAAAAATACTGTAAATGCTAATACAACAACTTCATCAGAAGAGAAAGCAGAAGTAGAAACTACTAAAAATGAAGAAACAAAAACAACTGATACAGATGAAAAAAGTAAAATAATTGTGGAAGATACAAAATTAAAAATTGTACCATCTATTAATGCCACAGATATTATTGAAGTAAAAAAAGATGAAGAAGTTATTATAACAGAAACAATAAATGACTGGGTATGTGTACAAACAAAAACAACAAAAGGTTGGATTTATAAAGAAAAATTAAAATCTAAAGAAGATAAAAAAGAAGAAAAACAAACAACAGAGCAGAATCAAGTAGTAGAAGAAAGTAAATTAAAGACACTATATATAGGTAGTGAATCTGTTAATTTAAGAAAAGAAGCAAATACAAATTCAGAAGTTGTAACTAAATTATCTTTAAATACAGCTGTTGATGTTTATGCAGAGGAAAATGGATGGAGTAAAGTAAAAGTAAATGGAAATGAAGGTTACATATCTTCATCATTATTATCAGAAAAGAAAAAGGAAACGTCAAGAAGTTTAGAAACACCAAGAACTAAAACAAGTGAAAATTCAAGTGAGAATACTAAAACTTCACAAGAGAAAGAAACAACAACTACAGTTCCAATTTCAGGAAAAGGAGCTACAGTAGTAGAAACAGCTAAAAAATATATTGGTTGTAGTTATGTATATGGAGCATCTGGACCAAGCAGTTTTGATTGCTCAGGATTTACTTCATATGTATTTAAACAACATGGAATTAGTTTAAATAGAACAGCTGCAGGACAATATAGTAATGGAGTTGCTGTTAGTAGAAACCAATTACAACCAGGTGATTTAGTTATGTTTGGAAAATCTGGAATAAACCATGTAGGCATATATATTGGTGGAGGGCAAATTGTTCATGCTGCTAATAAGTCAAGAGGGGTAACAACTGATACGATAAATTCAGGATATTATAATAACAACTATGTTGGAGCAAGAAGAGTTATGTAAAAATGCAATTAAGAAAGGAAGATTAAAAGTAGTAAAACGACCAGTTTTAATTGCAATTATAGGATATATAATAGGTATTATAATGGGGCTATACTTTAATTTTAGTATAGCTCTTTTTTATATTCCGATAATTGTAATATATTTTTTCAAGAAAACATTAAAAATATCTAAGAAGGAATTTAAGTTAATAAGTTTAAAAAGATATTTTAGATATGTAAAGTTAATTTTTAATTTCAAAATTATTATTATTCTTATTATTTTTTCTATTATTTCTAATTTTATTGTAATATTTCAAAACAAAAAATATAAAAGTTTATATACAAACAATCAATTAATAAGTGGAGAAGCAGTAGTTATAGGGGAGAAACAAGAAAAAGAATATAACAATATATATAAGATAAAATATAATAAAACATATGTATATTTAAAAATAGATAAAAAATCCACAATTGAGTTAAATTATGGGGATAAAATAAAGTTTTCAGGAAGTTTTATAGAACCAAAAGAAAACAAAAATACAGGGGGATTTAATTATAAAAATTATTTGAAAACTTTAAAAATTTATGGAACAATAAAAGTAAACAAAATAGAAATTTTAGGAAAAGAAAAGCAAAATTTTATTTTAAAATATGCACATTTAATTAGTAAAAAAATAAAAGAAAAAGTTAATCTTAATTTAGATAAAGAAAAAGCAGATATTTTAATTGGAATTTTGATAGGAGACACAGAAGAAATAGAAGAAGAATTAAAGGAAAATTTTAGAATTAGTAATATTTCACATGTTTTAGCTGTTTCGGGAATGCATGTTACTTATATAATTATTGGGATTAATTTATTATTTAAAACAAAATTAGGAAAGAGAAAACTTAATTTTATTATAATTATTGTTCTTATTTTTTATATGTTTATAACAGGATTTTCAGCTTCAATAGTAAGAGCGGCAATAATGGCGATATTAATAATAGGTTCAAAAATAATGTATAGAAAAAATGATGTATGGAATTCAATTTCAATATCGTTATTTTGTATACTTATCTATAATCCATTTCTTATTACTAGTATGGGGCTGCAATTTTCTTATTTAGGAACAATTGGAATTATTGTTTTTTATAAAAATGTTTATGTAGTTTTAGAAAATATAAAAATAACTTCTAAAAAATTAAAATATGAAATTAAAAAAAAAGATACAAAGGCAATTGAAAAGATAAAGAATATATTAGCAGTTACAATTTCTACTCAATTAGCAATTATGCCAATTATGATTTATCATACTAATTTGTTTAGTATATACTTTTTTATAACTAATTTATTGGTAAGTATAATTATTGGTCCTATTATTATATTAGGAATAATTGCAGTTATCATGTCCTTTATTATTAATCCATGTGCTAAAGTAATTTTTACTATTATAAAATTATTAGTTGATATTTTAATTTTAATATCTAAAATTAGCCAATTGCCATTTGCAAAACTATATATTCCTACACCTAAGATTTGGCAGATATGTTTATTTTATTGTATAATTATTATTTCTAAATTAGTTCATAATCTTTATTATCAAAAAAAATTGAATGCTACTCAAATAAGAATGAGAAATTTAATAGCTTTATTTAAATATAAGATGTATTTAAATAAAAAAAGAAGTTTGATGGCTTTAGTATTATTAGGAGTGATTATTTTATTAGTAGAATTTTATCCTAAAAACTTAAAAGTAAATTTTATTGATGTAGGACAAGGGGATGCAACTTTTATTGTAACACCATATAATAATACTATTTTAATTGATGGAGGTGGAAGTGAATCTAAAAATTATAATATAGGTAAGAATACAGTGCTTCCTTATATTTTAGATAAAGGATATACAAAAATTGACTATATAATAATTAGTCATTTTGATCAAGATCATGTTCGGTGGATTGTTATATATTATGCAAGAAATAAAAGTAAATAACATCATAATAGGTAAGCAATATAAATCATCAGAAAATTATGAGGAATTTATAAAAATTGTAAAAGAAAAAAAGATAAATGTAAAAATAGTAGAAGGAGGAGAAAAAGTAAGTATAGAAGATAATTTGTATTTTGATATTATATGGCCTTTTTCTGATAATATGATATCTGATAATAGTATAAACAATAATTCACTTGTATGTAAACTAAATTATAAAAATTATTCAATGCTTTTTACAGGAGATATTGAGGCCATAGCTGAAAAAGCTATTTTGAAAAAATATTCTAAAAATTTAAATATATTAAAATCAGATATTTTAAAAGTAGCACATCATGGTTCGAAAACATCTTCTATTACAGAGTTTATTGAAAAGATAAAACCAAAATATGCAATAATTGGAGTAGGGGAAGATAATAAATTTGGTCATCCATCAGATAGTACAATTCAAAATCTTGAAAAAGCAAATATAAGAATTTATAGGACAGATAAAATGGGAGAAATAGAAATAAAAACAAATGGAAAAGAGATAAAAATAAATGAATTTTTAAAATGCAAATAATAAAAGATTGTATAAATTTAACAAAAACGTAAATAATAGTTATAAAACATTAGAAAAGGAGTAATTATTATGAATAAAACAATTATGAGTATAATTGCAATTATTGTTATAATAGGTGCAATTATAATTGGAGTTCAAATTTGTAAACCAAATAAAGAACAGGAAGATATTATAACCAAAGTATCAGATGAAAAGATTGAAGATGATTGTACGGATGAATATCAGGAAATACAAGAGGAGATGCTTCAAGCTAATTCTACAGAAGAAAAGATATCTCCTAATTGTTTTATTACTATGAAAAAAACATATAATAAATGTGGACACACAACGAGTGAATATATAGCTATTCCAAAAGAGTTAGTAAATAAAACAAAAGAGGATTTGAAAGAAAAATATGCTGGTTGGACAATTGATAAATTTTCAGATACGCAAATAGTAATAAGCAAAAAAGAAGAAGGAGAATGTGGTGAACACTATATTGTGAAGGATAAGGAAGGGAAAGTTGTAATATATAAATTATTAGAAGATGGGACTGAAAAAGAATATGAAGTAACAGATATTTCAACAGAATATATTACAGATACAGATAAAATTAATATGAAAAATGGAATTAAGGTAAATGGCAAACAAGAATTAAATCAATTAATAGAAGACTTTGAGTAAAATATAATATATAAAAAATCTAGTTCATTATTTTGAACTAGATTTTTTCTTTTCTTTTTTATCTATTGTAACTTCTTTTTTTAAGTCTTGTTTATCAATAAATCCTTTTTGATATAAATCTTTAACATACATTATAAGTGAAAATACAGTAGCAATTAATGCTAAACAATATAATAGAAAGTCAAATTTGCTCCAAAAACCAATTAAATTGAACTGTTTTGCAAGTAGAGAGAATACAATTGCAACATAGAATAAAACAGTAGCAAGTTTTCCATACCATTTACTATAAACGACAACATCTTTTCCATAAAGGAAAGAAGCACCAACTATCATAATAAATTCTTTTAGTAATACAATAATTAGAATCCAAAGAGGAATAATACCAATTATAACCAATGAAGTAAGTGTTGATATTTGTGTTAGTTTATCAGCAAGAGGATCCATTAGTTTTCCAAAGTTTGAGATTAAATTAAATTTTCTCGCTATAAAACCATCAGCAATATCTGTTAAACCAGAAATGGTAAAAAACAAGAATGCTAATATATAGTTACCAGTAAAAATATAAAAAATTATAAATGGTATTAATAAAAATCTAATAATAGTAAGTATATTTGGTACATGTTTAAACATAATTTTCTCCTATTTAACTTCAAATTTTAGTTTATCATTTTCAAAATCTACTTTTACAGTTTGACCATCTAAAAGTTGACTTCTTAGAATCATTTCAGATAATTCATCTTCAATATATCTTTGAATAGCTCTTCTTAAAGGTCTTGCTCCAAATTTTATATCAGTTCCTTTTTCTAAAAGATAATTTTTTGCTTTCTTTGTAATATCCATATTTATATCTTTTTCATTTAAAGCTTTTCTAGTATTTTCTAACATTAAATCAACTATTTTTAAAAGTTGTTCTTTTGTTAGAGAATCAAATTGAATAATTTCATCAACACGGTTAAGAAATTCTGGTCTAAATAATTCTTTTAAGCTATCCATTATTTTATTTTTATCAATTGATTGTTTTCCAAAACCAATTGAATTTATATTAGAGTTAGAACCTGCATTAGATGTCATAATAATAATTGTGTTAGAGAAACTTACAGTGTTTCCTTGACTATCTGTTAGTTTACCATCATCTAATACTTGTAATAAAATATTAAATACGTCAGGATGAGCTTTTTCTATTTCATCTAATAAAATTATAGAATATGGTTTTCTTTTAACTTTATCTGTTAATTGACCAGCATCATCATATCCAACATAACCTGGAGGTGCACCAATTAATTTAGATGTTGAGTGACTTTCCATGTATTCAGACATATCGATTCTTATTATAGAATCTTCACTTCCAAACATTTCATAAGCTAAACTTTTAGCAAGTTCAGTTTTACCTACTCCAGTAGGTCCAACAAAGATGAAAGAAGGTGGTCTTTTTGTACTTTGTAACCCGGCTCTATTTCTTCTAATTGCTCTAGCAACGCTACTAACAGCTTCGTCTTGACCAATAATTCTTTTATGAAGATTAGTTTCTAAGTTTAATAATTTTTGTGTTTCTGCTTCTGTTATTTTTTTAACGGGAATTTTTGTCCAGCTTTCAATTACATTAGCAATATCTTGTACATTTAATTGTTTTGGTTTTGCTTTAGCGCTTAATTTATCGATTTCTTCAATTAGTTGACATTCACGTGTTTTCAAATCTGCGGCTTTCTGATAATCTTCTGTTGAATCAGCAGCGATAACTTCTTCTTTTTCAGATTGAACTTTAGCAAGTTCTTGTTTTAACATTTCAAGCTTAAATAAATCTTTATTTTCTAAATTTATTCTTGAACAAGCTTCATCTAAAATGTCAATTGCTTTATCAGGTAAAAATCTATCATGAATATATTTTTCAGACATAATAACTGCTTGACGAATAATATCTGATGAAATTTTAACTTTATGATATTCTTCATAATATTTTTTAATTCCTTCTAATATAACAATAGAATCTTCTATGTTTGGTTCTTCTACTAAAACTTGTTGAAATCTTCTTTCTAGAGCAGAATCTTTTTCAATATATTTTCTATATTCTTTTAATGTTGTTGTACCAATTAATTGAATTTCTCCATTTGATAATGCAGGTTTTAATATATTTGCAGCATTCATAGAGTGTTCACCATCACCAGCACCGATAATATTATGGATTTCATCTATAACCAAGATAATATTTCCATATTCTTTACATTCATCAATAATGCCTTTCATTCTAGATTCAAATTGCCCTCTAAATTGAGTACCTGCAATTACAGCAGTCATGTCTAATAAATAAACTTCTTTATTTAAAAGTTTTGCTGGTACATTTTGATTTGCTATTTTTATTGCTAATCCTTGAGCTATTGCAGTTTTACCAACGCCAGGTTCACCGATTAAGCATGGATTGTTTTTGGAACGTCTATTTAAAATTTGAACAATTCTTTGTATTTCTTTTTCTCTTCCAATTACAATGTCTAATTCATTATTTTTAGCTTTATCTGTAAGATTAGTACCAAAGGTATCTAAGAATTTCTTTTTCTTGTTCTGTTTTTTATTTTTCTTTTTTTCAACTTTTACTTTTCTTCTGCCATCATTTAGTTCTTCAGATTCATCAGAATTACTTTTTGAAGCTTTGTTTGAAAACATGTTAGAGAAGATAGAGCCTAATGGTATTGCCGCTCCAGAAATTTTTGAAGGTTCATCACTATCTGGATTTTGTTCTTGACTTTCAAATGTAATTGCACCGTCTAAGTTTTCAATGTCTTCTAAATTTATGTTTTCTGCTAAATCTTTAAATATTGTTTCAAATTGTTTAGTCATATCATTAATGTTAATTTTATCATTAGAAAGGATATTGTTTTGATCATGTAATACTTCTGTTGGATTTATTCCTTTTTTCTTTGCACAATCATAACAATAGCCTTCAAGACTTTCCTTTCCATTTTCTATTTTTTTATAAAAAAGTATTGCTGGATTTTTATTACATTCTGAACATAACATACTTTAAATTCCTCATTTCTATTAAAATTAATTTATATTATAATATCGCAAAAATAGGGAATAGTCAATAATTTTTCGAATAATAATAGCAGGGAATTTCCCTGCTATTATTTAAATTATTTTTAATACATATTTGCTAAAACTAATAGTAAAATCATTCCTATATACATAAATGCAAATAATGCTAATCCGATAATACCTGTTATCATTCCAGCTTTTCCTATTTTACTGCCTGTCCTTCTTGAAGATTTTACTCCAAATACAATAGCAACAATTCCTGTTGGTATTGTAATATACCAAAATAAAGCAGTGACAATAGATATTATACCTAAAACGAGTGATACTATATGCATAACAGATTTATTTGTATTATTTTCTTCCATAACAATAACCTCCACTTTTTATTTTATTTTTAATTCATCAATTAGTTCTAAAGTATCAAGATTATTTACTTTTATTGCTGTTTCAGATATAGTATATAAATTATTATCTATGTACAATCCTCTCAATAATTTAGAATTATAGTAGTTATAACTATATGACGATTGATTTTTATTTTTTTGTGAAGTTTCATGAGTTATAACTCCTTTTAAATTGAATCCATCATTTATATTTATTTTATATACAAAGTAGCCTTCTGAAACATAAGATTTATTATAATTTGTATATGAATCGACAATAGAAGAATAAGAATCAATTGAAGAGTCTATTTCAAAATCTTCACTATAATTATTAACAGGTATTGCTAATAATTGTTTTTCTTTAGAGAATAGTAACGCTTTTGGATTAGTTAAAATTGCTGATGTCGTTCTGCTATCTCCTATTATAGTTTGAGATAATTGTGTAGGATTATTAACATCAGATACATCAAACAATGCCATTTTCATTCCTGTTATTTTTGATGTTGTAGATGTTACTTTTCCAATTGAATTTTTATTGACAATTTCTTCAGTTTCCATTCCGATACCTATTAAATGATTTTCATCGTATGGATGTAGATATGTACTATATCCTGGTATATGTAATTCTCCTAATACTGTTGGTTTTGTTTCATTACTTAAATCAATTACAAATAAAGGATCAACTGTTTTATAAGTTACTAAATAAGCTTTATTTCCCATGAATCTTGAAGAGTACATTTTTTCACCTTTTGCAACATGATTAGAAATTCCTATTTGTTTTAAATTTTCATCAAATATTGCAATTTTGGCTCCATCATTATCATATAGAGCAATTCTTAAGTGACCATTTTGTTCATCTAAAGAATATTGATTTATTGTTTTTCCTATTATTTTATTTTTTGTATTATAGGATACTTTACCATCTCCTGAAATATCAAATTTATATATTTCTGTATAGTAATCATTTGAATAATCATAATCATCATTATAAGTTAATACTCCTAAAATACCTTTTAATCCAAATAATTTGCTTATAGGGGGAATACTATCAGTATAGTCATATTTTTGATCTAATAAATAAATACTATTTTCTGATACGTAAGCATTTGAAATATCAATTAAATAAGAGCTTACGTTTATATTTGCTTTTACATCATCTAAGTCAACTACTGAAATAAGAGTTTGTTTTGTTGTTTGTACATCTTTTAAATATTTAATGTTTTTAAGAGATATTTCTTGCTCATTATTATCTTCTTTATAGGCTCTAACAATTTTATCATTTTCCTCTCTCAAGTTTCCTGAGGCAATAACATACAATTTATTATTTATGCATCTAGAGGTATAATATGATTCATATAATTCATAACTCTTAACTAGAGTAGGTTTTGACTTTGTTGATATATTATAAATTTTTACAATGGTATTGCTACTATTATTGTAGTTATAATAATATGAATAAGAAGTCGAACTAGTATTTTTAGTAGATATAACTACTAACTCATTTTTATATAAAATTAAATCTTCTGGGACACTTCCATCATTTGATTTTATAGTAGCTTCAATTTTAATATTTTCTGGGTTTATTACATTTGTTATTATTACATTACTGTTAGATATTGAATAAATATAGTCACCATCTGTTTTGGTAATATCAGCCTCATCAACATTTTCAACCTGAATGTTAGTAGTTGAGTAGTCTTTGGAAGAAGATGTTTTTTCAGAGTTATCTGAAAACGCTGAACTATCACCTGCAGTTATAGAGTCAATAGATAATTCTGCACTATTTATAGTTTTGGTATTAGTATAACCATAATAGTAAGGACTATTAACTAAAAGACTAAAAGGCATAGTAACAATGTTTATAAACAGATCTTTTATAGTTGGATCATCACTATCATATATTTTTGATAATTCTTTATCAGATTTTATTGTTTTTAATTCTGTATTATCATTAGAAAACAGTAAAAAGGCAATAATGAAAAATATAATTATTAGAATAGATATTATAGCAATTTTTAGTTTTTTTCTCATAAAAAATCCTCCTTTTATTTTATATACTTATATCATATCCTTTTTAAAAAAATAAATCAATACGAAACTTAAATAAAAAAATATTGATAAATAAAAATATCAATGATATAATAAAATTGTGAAATTTATAAATAAGAGGTCAAAAGATGAATGTAACATTACCAGAGAAAAATAAATTAAAAAAGAAACAAATAATTATATATACTTCTATAATAATTGTATGTATTATATGTCTTGTTACAGCTTTCTATGTTCAGTTTTATGCAAGAATCAGTTTTAGTGAATTATTAGGTATATCAGAAAAAAAACAATTTGGAAATAAAACAGAAGAAGAAATAGAAGAATTGAAATCAGATTTTAATAAAGTATTTATTAATAATATTGAAGAAGATAATGGAGATAATGACAATAAAAAATCTGATAAAAATCAAAAATTAGTTTATACACAATATGAAAAAAAGGAGTCTAATACTAATAATTATGATTTAGAAATACATATTCCACATATTAATATAAAAAGTGAAATTGTGGATGAATATAATAAAGAAATTGAAGATATTTTTGTAAATAAGGCTAGAAATGTTTTACAAAGTGAGAATAAAAATATTATTTATACAGTGGAATATGTAGCAAATGTACAAGATGACATTTTATCTTTAATGATAAGATCAAATTTAAAAGAAGGCGTAAGTGCACAAAGAATAATAATACAGACTTATAATTATGATTTGAGAAACAATAAGGAAATTAATTTAGAAGAGGTTCTAAAAATAAAAAATATAGATAAATCAGAATTGCAAAGCAAAATTACAGATTCAATTAAGACAGAACAAAAGAAAGTAGAAGATTTAGAAAAATTAGGATATAATGTATATAGTAGAGATGTTTCAAATGATATGTATAAGATAGAAAATTCAAAAGAATTTTATTTAACAAATGATACATTATATATAATTTATGCTTATGGAAATGATAATTTTACAAGTGAAATTGATTTAATTGTTATATAATCTAAAAGAAAAAGAACATATATTTATATATGCTCTTTTTCTTTTGAAAATAAAAGGGGATGTTTTTTATTTTAAATCAGTATCTGTACTGATTATGTTTGTATTTTAACAATGTTTTTTGTCCATTGTGTGAACTAAAAGTGAAAAAACAAAAAACTTAGCATTATTTTTTGCTAAGTTTTTATTTGGTTAAGGTTGTTCACCTAAAGTTATAGTTAAATCTTTTTCTTGACCATTGCGATTTACTTTTATTTTCATTTCATCACCAATTTTATGAGAATTTTTTATTTTATTTAATTCATCCATTTTTGTTATTTTTTGTCCATCTGCTTCAATAATTACATCTCCGATTTTTATACCAGCTTTTTCTCCAGCAGAGAAATCTTCAATAGATTTTACATAGACACCAACAACTAAGTTATTAGCTTTTGCTGTTTGTTCATTTAAATCCATACCAGAGATACCAATATAAGGTCTTTTTACTTTACTATATTGAATTAATTGTGATGTTATATCTGTTGTAGAATTAATTGGAATAGCAAATCCCATTCCTTCAATTCCTGTTCCAGAAAGTTTTAAAGTATTGATACCAATTACTTTTCCTTCACTATTTACTAAAGCACCACCACTATTACCAGAGTTAATAGCAGCATCTGTTTGAATTAAAGTAAATTGTTTTCCTTCTGAATCAGTTACTTCTCTATTAACAGCACTAACAACACCACAGGTAATGCTACTTTGCATACCAAGAGGGTTTCCAACAGCCATTGCAAATTCACCAACTTTTATATTGTCAGAGTCAGCAAATTCGGCCTTTGATAATCCAGTTTTTTCAATTTTTATTACTGCTAAATCAGTTTGTTCATCTTTTCCAACGATTTTTGCTTCATATTCTGTGTCATCATTAAACAATGTAACTGTTACTTTTGTAGCTTCTGAAACTTCATAATAAGATTCAGAAGAAGAGGTTGCAACAATATGATTATTAGTTAAAATATATCCATCTTCACTAATAATAATTCCAGAACCACTTGCAGTTGCTGTAGAAGTTTGAGTTTGTTTACCAAACATAGAAATTAAAGAATTTACATTATATTCAACTTTAATTCCAACGATTGAAGGCAATATTTTATTAGCAGCATAAATAGAAGTATCTGAGTAATTTGATAATGAAGTTTGGCTAACATATCCTTGAGAAGATAAATTAGAAGAGTTTGAAGTATTAGAAGAAGTATCTAGTAATTTATTCCTTATAGAGGGTATTCCAAAACAAGCTCCAATTACAACTGTACAGCCTAAAACTCCGCTAACAAAAGGTAATAAAAAGTTTCTTCCAAAACTAACTTTACTTTTGCCTTTTTTTTCTGTTTCATATGTTACTTTATATGAATTTGAATTTTGAACTGTTTTAAAATCTTTTCCTTTTTCTTGATTTTGTTGATTTTCATTATTAGTTTCCATTTTTTTACCTCCTGAAAAATTATATTTACTAATATAGTATCCTATTGTTTTTATATAATACAATAGATTTGTGAAGCTTTTGTGAAAAAAATGCAAAAATATGAATTAATTTATTAAAAAATTCTATTGAAAAAAATAGAGGAAAAATATATAATAATACTAATAAAAAATAAAGGATGGTAGATATGAAAAAAAATAAAAATAGAGGAATAACATTAGCAAGTTTAGTTATAACAATTATAGTTTTATTAATTATTGCTGGAATATCAGTGTATAGTGGAACTGATATTATAAAAAGGGCTAAATTAGAAGAATTAAAAACAAATATGTTACTAATTGAAACAAAAGCAAAAGAATGTGTAGAAAATGCTAATTTTAAGTTAGGAAAAACAGATAATTTAGGTGACACTGAAAAAACAACTAGGATTAATGAAGCTAAAAAAGAATTAAAGGGAATAGAGATAACTGAAGCAGATAATATAAATATTGAACTAAAAGACTATAATTATTATTATAAATTAACAGAAGATAATTTAAATGATATGGGACTTTCAAATATAAAATTAAGTGATACAGATGAATTATATATTGTAAAATATGATATACAAAATGCAAAAGTAGAAATATATAATACAAAGGGATATGAAGGAAAATATTCTTTAACAGATATAGAACAAATTGAAAAATAAAGGTAAAAGAAAATGAAAGAAAAAGAAATAGAAAGATTAACAAAACTAAAGGAAATAGAAAAAGATTTATATGGCAAGGGATTTAAAAATATTTGTGGTATTGATGAAGCTGGAAGAGGACCATTAGCTGGACCAGTTGTGGTAGCAGGTGTAATTATGCCACCTGATTCTATGATTGAAGGAGTAAATGATTCTAAAAAGGTTTCTGAAAAAAAGAGAGAAAAGTTATATGATTTAATTATAGAAGAAGCACTTAGTTATTCAGTAGCTATTATAGGACATGATGTAATTGATGAGATAAATATTTTAAATGCTACTAAAGCAGGTGTAACACAAGTTGTAGATGGATTAGATTTAAAACCAGATTTAATTATTATAGATGCATTAAATCATATTGATACAAGAGGAATTCCATATGAGCCAATAATAAAGGGAGATGCTAAATGTTATAATATTGCAGCAGCTTCTATTTTAGCAAAGGTGACAAGGGATAGAATTATGAGACAATGGGATGAAATATATCCATGTTATGGTTTTTCTGCTCATAAAGGATATGGGACTGCAAGACATATAGAAGCGATAAAGGAATATGGACTTTGTCCAATTCACAGAAGAACATTTACTAAAAATTTTATTTAAGAAATTCTAATATTGTTCCAATCATATTCAAAAAATTATAAAATTATATACATTTTAACTTGAGTGAAAGTGGCACATTTTTATATAAAATTTTCTTATTGAACGTAATGAATAGGATGAAATATTAAATAGATTATACCATACTTAATGAGATAGATTTTAACAATTTTAGTAACAATATATACAACTATATTAGTAGAAAGTTATGGAAAATAATTAAAAATAATTGAAAAAAAACTATAATATGCTATAATATATTGGAAAGAGATAAGAAAGGATGAGGAAAGATGAAGAGAAACAAAGAAGAAAAATTAGAAAAAAAACATAGATATGATAAAGGTCAAATATTTGTAAAAGTAATGGCTGGATTTTTAGCTTTATTAATGGTAATAGGAACAGTATTTACAATTGTTGCAGCTTTAATATAGTAAATAATAGGAGAAATAAATGGTAATTAATTTAGGAATGAATTGGGAAAATTTTTATAAAGATAATATAGTAGAATATATAAAATCATTACAAACAAATCCATTTGAATTAGTAACTTTAATAATAGATATAACAATAGTAATATTTTTAATGTATTGCTTTTTTAAAATTGTTAGAGGATCTAGAGCTTGGCAATTAATTAAAGGAATAGCACTTTTGATTATAGCAACATGGATGAGTGGATTATTCAATTTAAAAATTCTAAATTGGATATTAACTGGAATTATGAATTTAGGAGTAATTGCAATTATAGTTATTTTTCAACCGGAACTAAGAAGAGCTTTAGAACAATTAGGAACAAACAAGTTAACACAGTTTTTTGGTATAGATAAAGATTTGTCAACAAAAACAAAAGAAGATATATATAAAGTGGTAATTGCAGCTACAGAGCTTTCAAAAGCAAAAACCGGAGCGCTAATAGTTTTAGAAAGAGATATAAAAATACAAGATATTATAGCAACAGGAATACCTATGAATGCAGAGGTTTCTCCACAACTACTAGTAAATATTTTTGAACCTAAGACACCGTTACATGATGGAGCAGTAGTAATTTCTGGAAATAAAATAGCTGCTGCAGCTTGCGTTTTGCCTTTAGCAGATGATAAAGACATAGCAAAAGAATTAGGAACAAGGCATAGAGCAGCAATTGGAATTTCAAAAGAATCAGACAGTATTGTTGTTGTTGTATCAGAAGAAACTGGTAAAATATCAGTTGCAAAAGATGGAACATTAATTGCAGATGTTAGGGAAGATGTATTAAAGAAGATATTAATTAGTAATATTGTAACTAAGAGATTTTCTGTAGAAAAGAAAGAGAGAAAAAGTAAAGTAAAAGAATTAAAAGAAAAATGGAAAATGAAAAAGAAAAAAGAAGAGAAAGAAGAGGAAAAATAAAAGTCGCAAATAGCGACTTTTGCTTATATTATAGGAAATTTTTGAAAATAGGAAAGGACAATAAAATGAGAAATATCAAATTAACAATTGAATATGATGGGAAAGATTTTAATGGATGGCAAAAACAACCAGATAAATTAAATATACAAGGAAATATTGAAAAGGCAATAGAAACTGTAACAGGAGAAAAAGTTGATTTAATGGCATCAGGAAGAACTGATAGAGGAGTACATGCTTTAGGACAAGTAGCTAATTTTAAGACTAATTCTCAATTGCCTATTGATAAATTTCCGATTGCCATTAATAGTAATTTAAAAAAGTCAATTAGAATTTATTCAGCAGAGGAAGTAGATGAAGAATTTCATAGTAGACTTTCTTGCAAAAAAAAGACATATAGATATATCATTAATAATTCTAAGTATGGTACAGCTATTTATAGAAATTTAGAAACACATATTCCTATTAAATTGGATATAGAGAAAATGAAGGAGGCAATAGAATACTTTCAAGGAGAACATGATTTTAAAGCTTTTAAAGCTAGTGGTACAAGTAGTAAAAGTAGTATTAGAACAATATATAAAGCTGAAGTAAAAGAAATGCCTGATGATAGAATATGGATAGAATTAACTGGAAATGGTTTTTTGTATAATATGGTAAGAATTATTGCTGGAACATTAGTAGATGTAGGGTTAGGAAAGATAAATCCAGAGGATATTATAAAAATAATAAAATCGAAAAAAAGGGAGAATGCTGGAAAAACATTACCACCACAAGGTTTATATTTAGTTAAAGTAGAATATTCTAAATAGTGATATTAACCAAATAAAGTTGTAAAGCATAAAATATAGTAAAAAATAAAGGAGAGATAAATATGAATGTTGATTTACTTATATTTTTTGCTTTGCCAATAGCTACAATTATTGTTTCAATAGCATTGCAAAAAATCTTAAAATGTCCACCTTTAGTTTCTGCAATTATTTTTGCTATTTTTTTAATTGTTACATTTGTAATTAACAACTTAAATTTTTTAATAGCTACTATTGTATATACAATTATTAGTTTCATTACTGCTGTGCTAGTATGCATTAGTTGCAGGTTGATAAGGCATTTAAGAGAAGCTAGAAATTCTTGTAGATGTAATAATAATAATAATTCAAATGAATTGCTTTCTATAAATAGTAATTGTGGAAATATTGAAGATGGTAATCTACTTACAATATCTAGTTGCGGTTGCAATCAAGATAGTGATACTGCGCTTAATAATGGGTTATCTGCAAGAATAAATGTAATACCTAATTCTAACAATAATGGTAGAACAGGAAATGTTTGTGGATGTTATAGAAGAAGATAGTATTTTAATAAAGAGTTATTGACATTGAACAGAATAGTTAATAGCTCTTTACTTTTGGATAAAATTATGCTATGATATGAAAACGAAAGAAAAGGAGAATAGAAATGTTAGAAGTTATAGAAGAGGCTCTAATTGATAGTTTTAAGTTATTACCTTTTTTATTTATTACATATTTAATAATGGAGTATATTGAACATAAGACAAGTAAAAAATCAAAAGAGGTAATAAAAAAATCAGGAAAATTTGGACCAGCTATTGGAAGCATATTAGGAATATTTCCTCAGTGTGGTTTTTCAGTTTCAGCAACTAATTTATATGCAGCTAGAGTAATAACATTGGGGACGTTAATTTCAGTATATTTATCTACTTCAGACGAAATGTTACCAATTTTTATTTCAGAAGCGGTACCAGTTAGTACTATTTTTAAAATATTAGGAATGAAGTTAGTAATTGGAATGATAGCTGGATTTTTAATAGATTTTGTTTTAAGAAAGAGAAAAGAAGAAGAAAGAATAATAGAAATATGTGAAGAAGAACATTGTCATTGCGAACATGGAATTATAAAATCAGCATTAAAACATACATTAAATATATTTTTATTTATATTAATAATTACAATAATCATTAATATAGCAATACATTTAATAGGAGAAGAAACAATAGCAGGATTTTTACAATATAATCCTATATTAGGCCCCATAGTTGCAGGGGTTATAGGTTTAATACCTAATTGTGCAGCATCTGTTATTTTAACACAACTATATTTACAAAATGTAATTAGTGCAGCTACCATGATTTCAGGCTTATTAGTGGGGGCTGGAGTTGGACTTGCTGTGTTATTTAAGGCTAATAAAAATATGAAATCGAATTTAAAAATTATTGCATTATTATATAGTATTGGAGTTATTTCAGGAATAATTATTCAGTTGATAGGAATAACATTTTAAAAAACAAATTAGTAGGAGATACTTAAAAAGTTTCCTACTAATTTGTTTTTTTATAATTTTACATCTTTTTCTTTTTAAAATTAACGACAATAGCATCTTCATTATCAAATAAATATTTAGAATCTGTAGTATCTGTTTGAACAGGATCTATTTCGTTTTTTTCATCTTTAAAGTCTATATGCTTAAAATCAAATTTTTTAGGAGAATTGTTATCATCTTCAGTAGCTGTTGTAACTCCCTCAGAATATTTACCAAAATCATAAGTTTTAATTTTATGTGGTTCTTTATATTTTGATTCTAGATATCCAAATCTACCTTGACCAACCATAGGTTTTCCACCAGCAGATTTAATTTTATAAGCACAATCCTTTGCACTCATAGTTTGAAGTTTGCCTTCTTTAAAGTATTTAACAAAGTCCCATTTTACACTTCCATATTTATCATCATATTTCATTTTTCCCATATCCATACTATTGCTATATGTCCATTCTCTTTTTGTTCCAAATTCGTTTGACCACCATTGCAATTCACTAAATTCACCATTACCAGTAAATATTTTATTAGCACAGTTTGAAAGAATTGTGCTTTTGTAATTCTCTCTTAAATGTGGAGTTTCTAATTGTTGTAAAGATTGAGTAGAAATGATTGTACCAACTTTGTATTTTCTATACATTGTAAACATTGCTTCTGTATCTTTACAAATAAAATCAGCAAATTCATCTATATACAAGAAATGAGGAATTCTAGAACTTTCAACACCAGGTCTCCTTAAAACAGCGTTTTGCATTGCCATCAAGAAAAATAAGCCAAAAGCTTTATGACCTGCAGCTCCTAAATCACCACGTCTAGTACATAAGAATGTTACATCAGCATTAGCAAGCATTTTGTCAAAGTCCAAATTATTGTGTCTATTACATAAAATACTTTTTATACCAGGGATTCTTAATAAATTATCTAATTGACTAATGATTGTATAAAGATATTTTTCTATATTTGATTTTCCTATACTGTTTGCATAAAAATTCTTTTTAAAATAGGCTAATTGTATACTGTATTTTGATTTTAAATCTTCATTATGTGCTAATATTTCACACATTTTTTCTATTAACTCAAAATTAGTAAACATTTTTAGCATATCCTCTAGGTTTGGTAGTTTGCCTTCGTTCATTCTAGGATACATTTCTTTTAATAAAATTACTAAATTTTCAATTGCTTGCATTACAATATCTTCTTTATAAGCTTCATCAACATCACTGTGAGAAGTATTATACATAGCTTTTAACACAGAAGAAATAGTAATTGCTATTTTTGAAGAATCATCATATACAAAAGGATTTAATCCAATTGAATTTTGATTATTTGGATCTATAATGTTATAAGAAAGTCCAAAATTTTTACATACATCAATCATATGACCAACAACTTCATAATCAGGAGCTATAAGAGTAAGTCCTAGATTTTTATAAGTAATTTCATTTCCCATGCTACTTAATATCATTTTTTTCATATAAGTTTTATAAATTGTTTCTTTATTTTCTATAGGTGATAACATATTTAAATTAAAGTTCTGATTTAAATAATCATTATCGTATGGAGCATTTAAAACTGCAATATTAGTTCTTAAAGCAGTAAATCCCATTTCCTTTGAAACTTCTTTATAAAAGTATTTTCTTTCTAAATCTCTGGCCATTAATGGTTCATATACTTGAGAGGTTTTTCCAGATCCAGAGCCACCACAAACAAATAAAGATTGATATCTTGAAGATTCTGGAATTGTAACAGCTTTTCCTGTTTCTACATCATAGCATAAATATACTTCAGCAGTATAAGGACCGGTACCTTCTTTTTTGTTAGATAAGTTAATTCCACCATAATCCCAAATAGAACGTAGTTGATCTTTACTATCATTAATACCAAAGAATAACCATTTAAATAAAGGAAATATTGTAGCAAGAGGTAAGTATAAAGAAATACTAACCATAGCAGGTGTTACTAAATCAGAAAAATCAGTAATAAGTTCTGTATAATTAGGAACAGATAAAAGTAATAGCCATGCACCTTGATTTAGCCATTGTGTAAACATTGATAATGCTATGATATAAAGTCCAATTATATATATATAAAATAATGTTACCTTTTTTGATTTTGAAGTTGCAAATTTTGAAGCACCAGAGAATAAATAAGCAAATACTGGACAAGCTAATGCAAATGTATATTGTATTGGCCCCCAATAAGAATAAGAAACTCCAGTAAATATCATTAATAACATTTCTACAATTCTATCTACCGCTAAATATACTGTAATTAATGTTAGTGTATAAGTAGCAAATGTATTTCTATCTGTATTTAATAATTTTAAAAATTTATCAATATATTTCATTTTAAAAATCCTTTCATTCTAATAAAACATACATATATATTATCCTATAAATTCGGCAAAAAAACAAGTAGTTTGACTAAAATAATGGGAATTTTTGTTACAGTTTTGTAAAAAATTTTCTATTTTTCATTCTAATCAGACGTCATTAAATAAAATTTAATTGTTATAGTATGAGCCAAAACCTGTACATCACAATCATTTTGTATTGAACTGTAACGAGTTTTTTGAATAAAAAGGTAATTTATGAATATACTAAAAATAATATAAATGGATAAGAGAGGAAGATATATGGAAGAATATATAAAAGAGTATAAAATAATAGAAAAAACAGAAATACAAAAAGAAATAGAATTAATTAAAACAATTATTGATACAAGAGAAAAATTAAAAAGAGATAACAAAAATTTTGAATATGCGCAAGGAGATCTTGTTGATTATTATACTTATCAAATTAAAGCAAATCAAGCGAAATTAGACTATTTAATTAAACTTGCTAAAACAAATGGAATTCAAGTAGATATGGTAAATGATAAAAAATTCACTTTCTCAGAGAGTGAAGAAGCAGGTTAAAGTAATATTTGTCCAAACAATAACATACACATGGTAATAAGAAAATTTTATAACATAAAAATCATGTAGAAATAAAGACATTGACTTAAAAATGTTTAAAAGATATTAATGTTAGTCTTTATTCTATGTTTTTAGTTTGGAGTGAAGTATATGGACAATAATTTAATTACATATTTAGCATGTATATGTTTTATTTTTTTATTTGGAAAGTTATTTATAGTACCTTTAAAGAAAATATTAAAATTAATTTTAAATTCTATTCTTGGAGGAATTAGTATTTATATTATTAATTTAGTAGGAGCTAATTTTGGATTCCATATTGGTTTAAATTTTTTTACAAGTGTTATAATTGGGTTATTAGGATTACCAGGAGCAATTTGTTTAATAATTGTTAAGTTATTAATTGGTTGATATTGTTTAATAATTTACTATAAATTAATGCAAAAAAACCTTAGATGCTTTAAAAATATCTAAGGTTTTTTTAATTTATTATTCAACTGTAACTGATTTTGCTAAGTTTCTTGGTTTATCAACATCTAATCCCTTTTCTTTTGAAATATAATAAGCTAGTAATTGTAAAGGTATTACAGATAAAATAGGAGAGATAAAAGTATTAGTTTCTGGAATATGAATAACTGTATCAAACATTTTATCATCAATATTTTGATTAGTAACAACTAAAGTTTTTGCACCTCTAGTAATTACTTCTTGAATATTACTTACAGTTTTTTCTACTAAATTTTTATCTGTCATAATACTTATAACAGTAATATCATTTTCAATTAATGCAATTGGACCATGTTTTAATTCACCAGCAGGGTAACTATCTGCATGAATATAAGAAATTTCTTTTAGTTTTAAAGCTGATTCTTTTGCAACTGTTTCATCAATACCTCTTCCTAAGAAGAAGACATCTTTTTCTTGGTAAATTCTATGTCCAAATTCTTTTATTTGCTCAGCACATTTTAAAGTTTCTTCAATTTTTGAAGGCAATTCTAAAATGTTGTTTTTTAGTTCTAAAATATTTTTATCAGTTAGTTCTAGTGTTTCAGCAAAATAAATAGCTAAAATAGCTAATAATACTACTTGAGAAGTATAAGCTTTTGTAGAGGCAACAGCAATTTCTGGGCCAGCATGTGTATAAATAGAGTAATCAGATTCTCTAGTAATAGAGCTACCAATAACGTTACTAATTGCTAATGTTTTTGCTCCTTTTTCTTTTGAAAGCTTTAAAGCAGCTATTGTATCAGCCGTTTCACCTGATTGAGAAATAAAAATACATAAAGTTTTTTCATTAACGATAGGGTCTCTATATCTAAATTCAGAAGCAATATCAACTTCTGTTGGTATTTTACAGATACGTTCTAACATATTTTTAGCTGCTAAACCAGCATGCATAGCAGTACCGCAAGCAACAAGATAAATTTTATTAAGACTTTTTAAATATTCTTTTGTGAATTTTAATTCATCAAATTCACATTTTGAACCTTCACCTAATTTGGCTCCTATTGTTTCTCTAATTGCAGTTGGTTGTTCGTAAATTTCTTTTAACATATAATCTTCGAATCCATCTTTTTCTGCACTAGAAGCATTCCATTCGATCGTTTGAATTTTTTTATCAATTGGATTTAAATTTTTATCATAGAATTTAGCATCGTCTCTTGATAAAACAACAAATTCTAAATCTTCTAATAGATAAAATTCTCTTGTAAAAGAAAGAATAGCAGGTATATCAGAAGAAATGTAATTTTCTCCATTTCCTTTACCTATTACAAGAGGGCTGTCTTTTCTTACTACTATCATATTATTAGGATCGTTTTTACAAATAATTTCTAAGGCGAAACTTCCTTTTAAGTTAGAACATGCATTTTTTACAGCTCTTAAGAATCTAAAAGAATCATTATTGTCGTCTTTAGAATAATAATAATGTATTAAATTAGGTATAATTTCAGTATCTGTTTGAGAATAAAATGTATAACCATTATTAATTAAAAGTTTTCTTAATTCATTATAGTTTTCAATAATTCCGTTATGAACAACACTAAATGTTTTTGAATTATCCATATGAGGATGAGAATTTTCTTTAGATGGTTTTCCATGAGTTGCCCATCTTGTATGAGCAATGCCAATTGTTCCTTCTAAATCATCAATTCCTGGTAAATTATTTAAATTTTTAACTCTTCCTTTATCTTTCATTATTGAAAGACCATCTTTTTCAATTGTTGAAATACCAGCTGAGTCATATCCTCTGTATTCCAATCTTAAAAGTCCATTAATTAAAATAGGACTTGCTTTTTTTGTTCCTATGTAACCTACAATTCCACACATAGTAAATCCTCCTTATAAATATTAATTTTGGAATTGAAATGATGCAATAAAAGCTTAATTACATTAATTTTTGTTACAATATTACTATTGCTTTTTAGTTAATGTTATGACTTTAAGCTAAAGCCACTAAAGTATCCGCCGAAAAATTCGATAACTTTAGTCCTCGTCAACATTTTTTTAAATGTCCAGGCGCTTAATAAATAAAATAACTCCTTTCATTTTATTTTGCACTTTTTCAATTTACTTTATTATATTACCCCAAAAAATAAAATGTGGCAAGTATTTATTTAAAAATTAATAATATGTTGTTTTTTTATACCTTAGTGTCACAATCTGCATATTAAAAAATTATTATGTAGATTATTCTATATTGCACTTGTATACAAAAACAAACTACTTGAATAAAAATATGTTATAAGCTATAATGCAAATAGATGAGGTGATTATATGAAAAAAATAGGAATTGTTATTGCTATGGAAGAAGAGTTTCAAGCAATAGAGAATAAAATAAAAGAGATAAAAGTTCATGAAGAAAAAGGACTAAAATTTTTTGAGGGAAAAATAGGAGAAAAAGAATGTGTTATAGTAAAAAGTGGAGTAGGAAAGGTAAATGCAGCAAGAACAACACAAGCAATGATAGACAATTTTGATATAGAATATATTATAAATATGGGAGCATCTGGAAGTATTGCTAATGATTTAAATATAGGAGATATAGTAATAGGAAAGTATGTAGTTCAACACGATTTTGATATTACAGCATTTGGACATAACAAAGGATATATAACAGGTGTTGGAGAAAAAGTAGAATGTGATAAAAAATTAATTAAAACGTTAGAAGATGTCGCAAAAAATAATGGAAAATATAAAGTTAAATTAGGAATAGTAGTAACTGGAGATATTTTTTGTACAGACGAAATTATGAAAGAAAAAATACATACTAAATTTGATGCAGATGTAGTTGATATGGAATGTGCTGCAATAGCACAGGTTGCATATTTAAATAAAAAACCATTTGTAGTTGTAAGATGTATTTCAGATGCTCCAAATGGAGAAAACGCATCAGTATTTGATGAAAATTTAGAAATGGCAGCGAATAGATGTGCAAAAATTATAACAGAATTTATGAATAATAATCTAAATTAAATTCACAAAAAATTTACATTAAATTGCTTGTATAAAAAAGGTAAATTAGTATATAATTTATATAAATTGAAAGGAGTGATTTTTATGGATAGAAAAATCAAAGTAGCTCAATATGGAACAGGAAAGATGAGTGTGTACACAATGAGATATGTATATGAAAAAGGTGCTGAAATAGTTGGAGCTGTTGATGTAAATCCAGCAGTCATAGGAAAAGACATTGGAGAAATTATAGGAACAGAAAATAAAGGAGTAAAAGTTGTTTCACTAGAAGAAGCAGAAAAAATGTTAACAGAGACTAAGCCTGACATAGTTATTGTAACAACAATGAGTTTAATAAAAGATGTAGAGGATGCTTTAATGTTATGTGCAAAATTAGGAATAAATGCAATAACAACTTGTGAAGAAGCATTTTACCCAATGAACTCAAATCCAGGAGTAACAACAAAAATAGATGAAATGGCTAAAAAGACAGGATGTACAATTACAGGAAGCGGTTATCAAGATATATATTGGGGACAATTAATTTCAAGTATAGCGGGTTCAACACAAACAATTAAAAAGATAAAAGGAAGCTCAAGTTATAATGTAGAAGATTATGGAATAGCATTAGCAAAAGCACATGGAGCAGGATTAACATTAGAAGAATTTGATAGCCAAGTAGCATCTGTAGATAGAATTTCAGATGAAGAAAGAAAATCAATGATAGACAAAGGAGAATACCTACCATCTTATATGTGGAATGTAAATGGATGGTTATGTGATAAACTAGGATTAACTGTAAAATCACAAACTCAAAAAACAGTACCACAAACACATTCAGAAGATATATATTCAAGTACATTAGGAATGACAGTAAAAGCAGGAGATGCAACAGGAATGAGTGCTGTTGTTACAACAGAAACAGAAGAAGGAATAACAATTGAAAGTGAATGTATAGGAAAAGTATATTCAAAAGACGACTTTGACAAAAACGAATGGACAATTATAGGAGAACCAGAAACAACATTAGTAATAAATAAACCAGCTACAGTAGAGCTTACATGTGCGAGTATAGTAAATAGAATACCAGATGTAATAAACTCAAAACCAGGATATGTGCCAACAGAAGAAATGGGAGACTTATATTATAGAGTTAAACCACTAAATGAATACGTAAAATGAGACATAGGGGACAGGTCAAAAATGTCCTATAAAATGTAGAAAAATGTCGAAAATACAAATTAATTATATAAATTTTGCAAATGAACATTTATAAAAATCAAGTAGAGCTTACAAAAACTGTAAAACTACTTGATTTTTTAGTATTATTATGTTAAAATAAAAATGAATTTGTTTAATATGTATAAGAGAGGAGAGAACTTAAAGGAAACTTTAAGGATAGATATGACAAAGATAAGAGAAAAAAATACTAATTGGTATGCAACAATATTAGGTTTTTTTAGAGATGAAGATACAGAAAATGAACAAGATAGTGGATACGAAGAATGGAAAAAAGAAAATGCAGATATTATAAATTCAAAAGAAATAGCAAATCTAGAAAAGATGTTAGAGCATAAAGATAGAAATAAAAGTAAAAATAAAAGAAAAGAACAGAAAGAGAAAGTAATAAACTCTGAAGAAGTTGATATACAAAATTTGAGTACTACTAAAGGATATGAAGAAAAAAATAATGAACGGTAAAGAAATTGGTGAGTAAATACAAGAAATTTAAATTTCTTGTATTTTTATCTTGACAAATGGCAAAACTACAGTTATAATAAGTAACGTTAATGATTACGGCGAAGTAGCTCAGTTGGCTAGAGCATTCGGTTCATACCCGAAGGGTCATGTGTTCGAATCACATCTTCGCTACCAAAAATTACAAAAACAGCTAAAAACTAGGTGTTTCAAGAGATTTGAGACACCTAGTTTTTTAGATTAACCACTAATTAACCACTTAGTTTAGAATAGAATTTAATTTGTTGACAGATTTTGACTTTATTTTTGTTTCGGAGTGCATATATATTTGTGTAATTGAAATTGCAGTGTGCCCCATTAATTCAGCAACAGTTTCTATATCTACTCCTTTTTGTAATAACATAGATCCATAAGTATGTCTAATAGAATGAAATTTTTTATGAGAAATATTACATTCCTTTAGTGTTTTAGTCCATTTAGTAGAAACATTTTTTCCTTTTAGTAACTGCCCTTCGCTATCTAAAAATAAATATCCTTTTTTATTATCCACTTCATTTAGTTTATCAATTAAAGAAGAAGGAAGCGGAATAGTTCTAAATGAGTTTTGTGTTTTAGGAGTTTGAATAACAGTTTCTATATGTTTATGTTCCGAATCATCATATATATATACTTCTTTTGCAGATTGTTCAATTTTAATTTCTTTTTTCTTTAAGTCAATATGTTTCCAATCTAAAGCTAATAATTCTCCTTGTCTTAATCCAGTCCCTAAATCTAATAAAAATAACAATTCAAAATCCGTATTTTTGATATGTTTTTTTATAGTTTCAATTTCCTTTTTATTTAATATTTCTACTTCTTTCCTTTTATTATTAATAATATCTGACTTATTTCCTTTCAAATTCAAATTTAAGCAAGGATTTTTAATAATATAGCCGTTTACACTACACCAGTTAAAAAATACCTTTAAAATTGTATTTAATGTATTTATTTGTGAATATGTTTTAGTCTTTGACAATTCATTATAATATTTTTGAATTTGTACAGGATTTATTTTAGATATTTTTGTTCCTGCAATTGAAGATTTTTTTACATAGTTTCTATAAACACCTTCGTATCTTTGAAAAGTAGAAGGTTTTAGTTTAGTAGAATTATTTAGAAAATCGAATAACCAAATATGCATTAGTTGAGAGATAGTATAATTTTCCGCACTTACAATTAATCCATTTTTTAAATCATTTAGATATTGTTCTGCTTTTTCTTCTGCTTCTGATTTATTTTTTCCATAAAAAGATTTTAACACAGGAGAGCCATCATCTTTATAGCCTATTGTTTTTCTAACCCTATAATATGTTTTTCCGTTTATAACTACATTTGTTTTACTTGCCATTTTTACCTCCTAAAAAATAAAAGTATCTACACTGATACTTTGTCATCTGTAAATCCATGTGAATTATTATAGTAATAATTTAAACATCTAGCCATATAAGGTGTTTCTACATTAAAATGTTCTGCGAGTTGTGTGGCTGTTGTTAATCCATTTTTCATCAATTCTATAATTTTTTTGTATGGCAAAAATTCTTGCCAAGCCTTTTTGTCTGCTTTATGTTCCATTTTGTCTATTAATTCATATTGACTGTTCGTATGATAGTACGCACCTGCCATATAGTGTCCTAATTCTTGAATCAAGACAGTGTTTTCACTAACTTGACTTTTTATTTGTTTATCATCTACGACAATTGCAGTTAAATTATTACAATGTGCTATTGCACCTCTAGTAAAAAGTAATTTAGCATTTACATAGTTAATGTTTTTTTCTTTCATTTTATCATATAAAGCAGATGTTTCCATTTTTATTCCTTTTTATCTTTATCTTCTAATTCTTGTTTTGCTAACAATCCATCCATTATATTTTTTAACGTTTCTTGATTTTCTTTGTTTAAACCTTTAATACCACTAGCAAAAGCTATATCCATGTCATCTAGCTGTATTTTTTGAGGGTTTCTAATATCAGATTTGCACATCAAATAATCTAGACTACAATTAAACAATTCGCACATTTTAAATTTAACTTCATCACTAGGCAAATTAGAACCATTTTCATAATTTGCAATGCTACTTTTTCCTTTTACAGAAACTAATTTGTTCGCAAGTTCTTCTTGAGTTAATCCTATTTCTAGTCTTAATTGTCGCATTCTAGCACCAATTTCTTTTTTTATATTGATTTCATTCATGTTAATACACCTCGTTCAAAAACTATAAACATTATATCATATTGTTCAATTAAAGTAAACACTTTGAAAGTTTTTTTCTTACAGTTATAAGCAATGTACAGTTTTATAAAACTTTTTTATAAAAAAGTGTTGACAAGTTCAAAATAACTGTATATAATAAGTACAACAAAACTGAACAGGAGGTGCGAAATGGGAAATAGATATAGCAAATATGTAAATACAGAAGAGTTAAAAAATGCTAGAGAAAAAAAAGGATTCTCTTATAGAGATATGTCAAGAATGATGGGATTTAAAAGCCCAGCTACATACTACAATATTGAAAATGGAATAGTGGAAGCAAAAGTATCACACATTAATAGTATTTGTAAAATATTAAAAAAACCAAGTTCAATTTTTTTTAACTTTAAAGTTCAGTAATTTTAAACATAAAAGGAGGTGAAATAAAATGTCAATACCAAAATATGTTTCTGCAGAGGAATATAGCAGACAGTCTGGAATGGGAGTAGAAGAAGTAAAAAGACAATGCAGAATAGGGGAAATACCTTGTAAGATGACAGAAAAAGGATATTACAAAATTCCAATTTATGAAGACTCTGTTCCAATAGAAGTTCATCAAAAAGTAAAAGATGAAAACACAAGATTAAAAACAATACTTGAAACAATATTAAATACAGCAAAACAAGTTTAAGAAAGAAGGTGAACAAATGAAAAGAAAACTAGATAAAAATAAAGTGGGAATGTTTATAGCAACAGTAATAACAACTGCTTTATTAATACAAAAAATAGTACAAGCAGGAACAATATTTTGCTTAAGTACGATTTATTAGGAGGGAAAGATGAACAACTTTGAAGAAAAACAAGAAAATGAAAAGAAAGAACTAATACATAAAGAATTGCCAAGTTTATTACATAGAATTTTAAGCATTAGACTAATGCCAGAAATGTATCATGAAGAATTATTAAAAAGAGACATTGAAGAAATAAAAAAAATAACTAATGCTGAGTGCGAGTCAGCATTAGGGCATGTTGATAAGTTAATTTAATCCCATTTGCTTAGAGATTATATTAGAAAGAACTTGAGATGCTATGTTGCTAGCAAAACTAAGTGAAGTAGAAGTTACTTTAGATAATATATTTTGAGTTTCTTTCCAAACTGTATTGTCTCTTATGTTGTCCAAGAACTGGTGTCCACTATAAGTTATACTTCTAGCAACAATAAGTGGTGGTTGATAACCATCAGCTTTGGTACAAATTAAATAATTAGCTTCAATTAATTTTTCGGCACAGTAAATTAATTCTTCTTGAGAATAACTTTTTAGAGTTAGGCTATTTATACTTATGCTTTTATTGTAAGATAGATTGTCCTCAAGATATAGTAATAAATCTCTAACACATTCATGATTTAATTTCATAATAATAACCTCACTTTCGAGGAAATTATACAATAAATTACAAAATTTTACAAGGAAAGGAGTGAAGAGAGATGTTTAAACAAATTGATTTAATAATAAAAAACAATGAACTAAAAAAAGAAAGCTTAGCAGTAAGCAAAATAAATCAAAACTTAAATCAAGAATTACAAAGAACTAAATTTTGTAGACAAGAGTCAATTAACTTTTTAAATAATACAATAAGAGATTTACTAAATTTACAAGATGTAAACAACTTGGGTGTATCAGAAGAAGATAAAAATAAACATAGAAACATTATTATAAATGCTTTAGTAGAAAATTGTTTAGACAAAATAAACGAGCTATCTAACACCGACAAAAGCTTTAGATAACTCAAAAATAAGAATATATATAAACTCATATCTGTTTCTATTTTATCACAAAGAAGCAGATATGTAAAGGAGGAAAAATGGATTTACAAAGAAAATATGACGAACTAGACGAAATAGTTAGTTCTATAAATTTATTAATAGATGAAATAGATGATCAAGATTACATAGACGACTTAAATGAAATTAAATATAGAGCACAAGATGAATTAGAAGAAGTACAAGAAAAATTACAAGAAGAAAATGAACGAGAAGAAAGAGAAATGAATTACCAATTCGAAAGGAGTAGGTTTTGATGAAATATGAAGATATTGAAAAAGTAAACACAGAAATAAAAAAGACAGATATAAAAGGAAAAAAGTATGCAGAAGTAAGTGAAAGAATACTAGCATTTAGAAAATTGAATCCAAATGGAAGGATTATAACAGAGATTATAGATAAAACGGATAACGATGTAACTATAAAAGCAACTATATTTGATGAAAATGAGAAAGAGCTAGCAACAGGTTTTGCAAGTGAAGTAAAAAAAGGATTAGTAAATAGTATCTCAATGTTGGAAAATTGTGAAACATCTGCAATAGGAAGAGCGTTAGGATTTTGCGGATTTGGAATTGATGGTGGAATAGCAAGTGGACAAGATATGCAAAAAGTAGAACAATTCAAACAAAAAAATAGAAAAGAAGAAATATATAGCAATATGTACATAAGCTACGATGAAGCAACAAAGATAGTTAAAACAGCAATAAACGAATTGTGCAGAAAACAGGGAATTGTAGTAAGTGATTTATCTTTAAAAATAAATCAGGAAATATGGAGTAGTTTAGAAGAATTAAATTTGCAACAACTAAAAAGATTGGAATATGAGTTAAGCAAAATAAATAATAAAACACATAAATGGCATGAATTATATAATCAAAATTCTAAAATAAAAATAGTAGTTCCAGAAAATCAAGAAGTTATATATAGGTCTAGTCATTATATGTTTGGACAAGAAGCTTTAAAGCAAGCTGGAGATGATGAATTACTGAAAGGGCAAATAATTGATAACTATTTAGAATTAGGAACAGATTTAACAAAAGTTATTGAGTAGGTGATTAAATGCAAACAACAGGAATATTAGAAGAAATAAATATAGATTATAACACAGGAAAACCTAAAATAAGCTTTTTAATTGATGGAAAGGACAAGTTATCAGACATAGAACAATTAAAAGGTCTAAAACTAAAAATAGAAGCTAAGAGATACATAAAGAAAAGAACAACTAATGCAAATAATTATTTCTGGAAGTTATTGCAAGAATTATGTGAGCTAGCAGAAATAGACACAATTGAAGAATATAAAAGAAGAGTAAAAGAGCTAGGAATATTCAGAAGATTTAAAATCGAGACAGAAAATATAAAAACTTTTGAAAAAATGTGGACAGCACAAGGAATAGCTTGGTTTTGTGAAATAGCAGATACAACATATATAGGAGATACAGAATTTAAAATTATTAACGCTTATTATGGTTCAAGCTCTTTTAATTCAAAACAAATGTCGAGATTAATAGATGGAGTAGTTCAAGATTGTAAGGCTTATGGAATAGAAACAAAATCACAAAAGGAAATAGATAGTTTGTTAGAAAGTTGGGATAAGAAATGATAGTAACAGATTTAAGTAATAGTTTTAATCCTTACCCAAAAATCACAGAGAAAAGTCAGAAGAAAGATAAAAATAAAAACGAAGAGGAATTTTGCATCATGCCAAAAAGTACATTATACAGCACAAAAAGAACAGATATATATTGTGAAAGACACGAGGTTTATTTTTCAAAGGCTTATAGACATAAGAGCATAAATGATGGCTTGATAGTATTTTTAACCAAAGAAAGCCATCGTGGTACAAATGGAGTACATGGCAAAAATGGAGACAAGCTTAACAGACAATTAAAGAAATTAGCACAAAAAGCTTGGTGCAAATATTACAACAAAACGAAAGAAGAATTTATTAGAGAATATGGAAAAGCAAACAACTAGGGTAATGACAAAATATCATTACCCTTTATTTTGCGAAAAGGTGGGAGATATGGAAAATACAAGTTATATAAAGTTATTTAGAAAATTATTAAATTCTCCCATATTTGAGAATGAAAAAGCATTGAAAATTTGGATATGGTGTCTACTAAAAGCAACACATAAAGAAAGAGAACAATTAGTAGGACAAAGAATAGTAAGTTTGAAAAAAGGAGAATTTGTATTTGGAAGAAAGCAAGCATCAGGAGAATTAAAAATGACAGAAAGTACAATTTACAAATACATAAAACTATTAGAAAAATTACAGATGATTAGCATAAAAAGTAACAACAAATTTTCAATTGTAAGTATTGAAAAATGGGAAGATTACCAAATAGAAGAATTAAAAAATAACAACAAAATAACAACAAAAGAACAACAAAGTAACACAAACAAGAATGTAAAGAATATATATTTATTTTTATTTAATAAATATAAAGAGCAAATCGAAAAAGATTTTACTAAAAAAACAAGAATCATATCAAAATGTAAAGAATGTTCAGATTATGCTTTACTAACACAAGAAGAACAAGACGATTTATTTTACGATTTAATGAGTGTAGATATGGACAAGAAGTTTAGGTAAGGAGTGATAAACAAATGAAAACGCATAAATTAATAAAACTAACAGAAACAATAAAAGAGATACTTGAACAAGATGAGTTAGCAAGAAAAGATGATTGTTATTTAGTGTTAAAAGTACTAGAACGAACTCATCCACAAGAAGTAGGAAAAACATTTGCACAAGTAATGCTAAATGCAAAGAAAAATAAAATAAATTTTGAAAGTATTAGAAGATGTAGACAAAAAGTACAAGAAAGACATCCAAATTTAAAAGATTCAAAAACAGCAGAAGCAAGATTTGAAGAACAGAGCGAATATCAAAGATTTGCTAGGAATGGTTAGGAGAAAATATGAAATATAATTATCCGCCGTTAGAACGGTAAATGTGTAAAATGTAGAGGCTGTAATAGGCTTGAATTAGAAAACTTCAAACGGAGTTTGGAGATGTGAAAATTACATAGAAAAGGAGCAAAAGAAAAGTGAACAAAATAGAAATACCATTTAGGCTTCCAAGTTTAAACCAATACATAAATGAATGCAGAAGAAATAAATATGCAGGGGCTAATATGAAAAAAAATGTTGAAAAAGATATTGGTTGGTATATAAATTTACTACCTAAATATGAGAAACCGATAAAAATACACTTTATATGGGTTGAAGAAAATAAAAGACGAGATTTAGACAATGTATGTTTTGCTAAAAAGTTTATATTAGACAGCATGGTAAAAGCAGGAAAATTAAAAGATGATAATAGAAATTTTGTAAAAGGTTTCAGAGATGACTTTGAATATGGAAAATCAAGTAAAGTAATTTTAGAAATAGAGGAGGAGAATTAAATTGATTAATTGGAAAGAAGAATATAAAAAACTATATAAGTGTTTAATAGTAGTAACAATATTAATAATAACAGCTCTAGTAATGTTTATATTTACATTTGCAGGAGTAACAAAGAAATTACAAGATAAAGATAAAAAATTAACAGAGCAAGCAATAGAAATAGTTGATCTAAAAGAAATTATAAACGAGAGAGGAGAAAAATAAAGTGGAAGAAAAAATTAAAGAGATAAAAGAGTTTTTAAATAAATGGAACAAAAGCAATGAAGTTTTTGTAAAAGATGGAAAAGTAACAGTAGGAGGATGGTTAGACCTAAGCAACACAAATATAACAGAACTACCAGAGAACTTAACAGTAGGAGGAAGTTTAGACCTAAGCAACACAAATATAACAGAACTACCAGAGAACTTAACAGTAGGAGGAAGTTTAGACCTAAGCAACACAAATATAACAGAGCTACCAGAGAACTTAACAGTAGGAGGATGGTTAGACCTAAGCAACACAAATATAACAGAACTACCAGAGAACTTAACAGTAGGAGGAAGTTTAGACCTAAGCAACACAAATATAACAGAACTACCAGAGAACTTAACAGTAGGAGGAAGTTTAGACCTAAGCAACACAAATATAACAGAACTACCAGAGAACTTAACAGTAGGAGGAAGTTTAGACCTAAGCAACACAAATATAACAGAACTACCAGAGAACTTAACAGTAGGAGGAAGTTTATACCTAAGCAACACAAATATAACAGAACTACCAGAGAACTTAACAGTAGGAGGAAGTTTAGACCTAAGCAACACAAATATAACAGAACTACCAGAGAACTTAACAGTAGGAGGAAGTTTAGACCTAAGCAACACAAATATAACAGAACTACCAGAGAACTTAACAGTAGGAGGAAGTTTATACCTAAGCAACACAAATATAACAGAGCTACCAGAGAACTTAACAGTAGGAGGAAGTTTATACCTAAGCAACACAAATATAACAGAGCTACCAGAGAACTTAACAGTAGGAGATAATGTGTATGGATTTAATGGAGATAGAATAACAAGTATCAAAAAAGTATTAAAAGGTTACAACAAAGAATTAAAATACATATATTTTGACGGTATCTTATGGGGAAATGTAAAATCAGTGAAAAAAGTAGATAATATAACGATATATAAAACTCCATTAGGTTATTGCGTAGTAGAAGATGAATTATCAGCACACGGAAAAACATTAAAAGAAGCAATGGGAGATTTAACATTTAAGAAACTAAGAAATACCGACAATTCAGAAATAGCAAAAGAAATAAAAAAGACAGGTAAGGTAAATAGAGCACAATACAGAGCAATAACAGGAGCATGCCAAATGGGAACAGAAAGATTTTGTCAACAACATAATATAACAGCAAATGAAATAAGTTTAGAAGATTTAAGAAAAATACTAGTTAATGACTATGGTGCAGAAACATTTTGGAATTTAATAGATGAAAAGTAGGAGGAGAAGATGAATAGAGAAATAAAGTTTAGAGGGAAAATGCTTGATAGCGATGATTTTGTTTATGGATATTATATTCATAGTGAATTGCCAAATGAAATATTTGAACACAAAATATATTGTGCAGATGTTAATAGATTAATAGATGTTAAAGAAGAAACAGTAGGACAATTCACAGGACTACACGATAAAAATGGAAAAAAGATATACGAGGGAGATATCGTGAAAGTAAGGCATCGTGGAGAAACAGATATTGGTAAGGTTATTTATGAATACAATGGATTTGATGTTGATGTTATGAACATGAACAGGAATTATGGAAGAGTTCATCTTTTAGAAACTTTTACAGAAGTAATACGGAAATATTTTTGAAAATTCAGAGTTACTAGGAGGAGAATAGATATGTTAAAAACATTAATAGGAAGAAGAGTAGCAACATATGATGGACATATTGGAGTAGTGATAAAACATTTTAAACCAACAGGAAGAGATATGACAGTACATATAAAACAAGATGATGGGCGAATATGGTATTGTCCTGAAAACAATATTGTAGAAGTAAAGGAGTAAACAATGTGTGAATACTGTGGAAAAATAATAAATAATAAAAAAATATTAGATATAGATAATGAAGAAGAAACGCATATGGAAATTATTAATCAAAAAAAGTCTTGGGGATATATGTTATATGTTGAAATAGAAGGACAAGACAATGATGGATATAAACCAAGTCAGTTCTTTCAAATAAATTATTGCCCGATGTGTGGCAGAAAATTGGTAAAGGAGTAAAGATGTATTATTGTTTATTTGAACAAAGTGGAACATTTAAAAATGAATTTAAAAAGCTTCGGATATGAAGCAATAGATTATGATATACAAAACGAATTTAAAGAAACAGATGTAGTAATAGATTTATTCAAAGAAATAGAAAAAGCATATAACAAGGAAGAAAGCATATTTGATAGCATAACGGACAAAGATACAATTTTAGCATTCTTTCCGTGCGTAAGATTTGAAAACCAGGTGCAAATGCACTTTCGAGGCACTGCTTTTCAACAAAAGAAATGGACTGATGAACAAAAGCTAGAATATGATTTAAAACTACATAAAGAATTAGATTTAATGTATGAAAAAATAACAAAATTAGCAATAGTGTGTATAAGAAAGAAAACACCATTAATAATAGAAAATCCGTATTCAACAACGCACTATTTAGTAAAATATTGGGCAATACCAAGTAAGGTAATAGATAAAGACAGAACATTAAGAGGAGATTACTTTGAAAAGCCAACACAGTATTGGTTTATAAATTGTGAGCCCAAATATAACATGATTTTAGAGGCATATTCTTGGAATAAAAAGAAAATTATTAACAATACAAGTAGTAAAACAGAAAGAAGTTTAATCTCAAATGAATATGCAAACAGATTTATAAGAGAATTTATATTAGAGAGGAGTAAATAAGATATGAGTTATGGAAAATCAATAGGAAGTTATTTAGTAGATATAATAAAAGCCGAAAAAAATAAGAACTGTGATATGTGCATAAAAAAGAAAACTATGGAATGTCCTAATTCTAGCTTGTGCTATAACACAGAAAGTCGACCTTATTTTAAAAGTAGATTGGAGAGGAGTGATACATAGTGAAAAAAGCTGATGAAACAGTAGTATTAACACCGATTTACAAAGGAGAAATATATAAATATCATGAATGCTCTAATTGTAAAAAAGAAATATATTTTGAAGAAGATATATTCCAACCATTTCATTTTGATGAAAATATAAAATATTGCCCTTTTTGTGGCAAAGAAATAATAAGGTATGCAAAGCCTAAATTTATAGAAGAAATAAATTGGAATTGGTTGGAAGAATTTAGCACTGTTGTAGAAAAAATGTATAGAGAATTGCAATATAAAATTCATTGTGAGTTAAACAAAGAACAAATAAAAGAGCTAGAAGAAAAAGCTGAAAGGGGAATTGAGTTTTTTAAACAAGATAAATGGAGTTTTCCATACAGCAAAGGAACTATATGTGACATGATCTATCAAATAACAAGGGAAAAAGTACATTATACAAAAATACAGAGATTAGAAAAAGAGTTTGGAGGTGTTTTAAGTGAAAGAAAATAGTATTAAGAATGAACAAAGTTCTATAAAAGAAGATATGAAAATATTAAAAGAAATAATAAAAGGGGATGAAGATTGCATTAATGCAATATATAGTCAAATGAAAGTGAAGAATGACAATGATGAAGATATACAATATTTTAAAAAAGAAATACAAAGCATTAAAAATATAGTAAATAATTATTTAAAAGAAAAAGCAAGAGCAGATAAATTGGAAAAAGAATATAGCAAAATGCTAACGAAAATAGATGAATATGAAGTTAATTACATACCAGTTTCTTTAGTAGAAGAAATGATAGAAGAATATAAAAATGAAATAGATAAATTATATAATCAAAAAGTTTGGAATGAACCAATGGATACAATATATAAAAATAGATATGTAAACTATATTAATATTTTACAAGAATTGTTAGAAAGTGAGGAATAAATGAACGACGAAGAAAAAAGAAAATATGAAGCATTAAAAGAAGATAGAGATAAATTTAAAAAGGAATTATTAAAAAGAATAACATATTGTAATGAATTAGAAAAAGACTTATTTGAGAATTGTAGTAAATATGTTATACCAATTCAAAAAATAAAAGACAAGATAGAAGAATATAAGAACATGTTAAAAACATGTAATAAAGTAAAAGATATAGACAGAATAAAAGCAATTAATGAGAGAATATTAGAGTTACAAGAACTACTAGAAGGGAGAAAATAAAATGGTAAAAGTAACAGATAGATTTTATATAACAGCAAATAGTAATTGTTATACATTACAAGAAAAAACAAAAGTACAAGATGTTAAAAGCGAAAATTACGGTAAAGAAATATTTAAGGACTTAGGTTATTACACAACAATAGAAAGTTGTTTAAAAGGAATTTTAAAAACAATTACAAGAGAATATATAAGCAGAGAAGAAGAAAACAGTATTTATGAATTACAAAAAGAAATAAAAAGAGCAAATGAATTTTTAGAAAAACTAAAATTAGATATTTAGGAGGACTAACATATGACAAAAGAACAAGCAATAGAAATACTATATGAACTGCAAGAAGTAGGGCCAGAACAGCTAGAAGGTGAAGCACGAAAATTATTTGAAGCAATAATGTCAATTGCAGATGAGAAAGATAGATTAAAGAAACATAATGATGACTTGCTAAGAAAGCTAAGAAATAGAGTAAAGGAAGTTAAAAAATTACAAAAATATAGTCTATATAAAGAAGAATTTTCAAGACTAAACCAGCAATTGCAAAGCAAAGACAAAATAATAGATCTAATGTCAGAGAAAATATTTGAAGAAGGAATTGTATGGGAAAATAAAGAAGAAGTCAAACAATATTTTACAAATAAAACAAAAGAATTATTAAATAAATAAAAGAGCATACTACAATAAGGTGGTAGTATGAAAGAAAATGAGATAATAACAAAATGGAAACAAGGCTTAAGTAAAAATCAATTAGCAACAATGTATAAAAGACAATACAATCAAGAAATAAAAATAATAAGATCAAGTGTAAGACACAGACATGATGGAAGATACATAAGCAATTATGAAGCATTAGCTTATGTAGAAAGAGTAATATATAGATATTTGAAAGAAAGGAAAAACAAATGACAATAAACCATGTATACAACAAAGTAATAGACACAATGAAAGAATTAGAAAACATAAATTTATTAGACATATCAAAAAGAAAAGAAAGTCAAGCACAAGTAAATAAAGCATATAAAATCTTAGACAATTTTAAAGATGAACTTATAAGAGAAGATATAAAGAGAAAACAAGGAGGTACAAATGAAATTAGATAAAGAAGCAAAGAGAAAAACAATAACGGATTTGAGAAAATACCCAGACTGGATAGTTAGAATAGAAACAGTAGGACTAGGAGGACAACCAGTATGTTTGGGCGGATATTGGCAAGAAGGATTTGAAAATAAAGATTATAGACATTCTATAATAGAGGACTTTATGGAATATGAAGAAGAAATCATAAGAAAAATATTTGCAATTGAAAGAGTTTTTGATAGATTACAAGGAGACATGAAAGAAATAATAAGACAAAAATATTTATTGCCAGGCAATACAGTAGAAGAAATATGCAACAAATTAAATATACCACAAGCTACATACTTCAGATTACAATATGATGCTTTATTATGTTTTGCTAGAGCATTAGGATATATAAAATAATTGATAGAAATTAGATAGTTTTTTGATAGTTTTTTGATAGTTTTTTGTAGATTTTTTGAGAGTGTCAAGATATAATATCATTAGAGTTAGAAATGTATCCAAAAGCGATACAAATAAAAAATTAAATAAAGTTCCTTAAATTATTTAATTTTAAAAATATAAACTTTTTCAAGTAAGAGTAGACGTTAGTTTAATGTTTACTCTTTTTATTATGTTATTACCAGTATGCTAGGTAACTGATAATATAAAAAAGGTAGTTGTATTTAGTTGAGTATAATTGACCTCCTTTCAGTATTAAATTTGCCAAAGAACTTTCCTAGCGAGTTCTAATATCTAGGTAAAGTCTTGATAGTAAGATGCGGGTCTTGGACACCTGAGAGTGTAGGTACAACTCCTACTACCTAGACCAAAGTGTTTATAAGAAAAGAGGTAATAATATGACTCTAGAACAAATAAAACAATTCAAAGAAGAAAATTGCAGTAAATGTAATAAAGATATTGACTGTAAAATAACACAAGACATAAATGGAAAACTAAAGTGTACAGAGGATTAAAGATATGGAACAATGTTTGATAGATAATAAAGTATGCCCTAATGGAAATAAAAAGTGTAAAGTATGTAAATTTGACAGTTGTGAGGAAGTACTAGATATGATAGAAGAAGAACAAAAATATAATGAAAAATGGAAATTAAAACAAATAAAGAGTGAATTACCAGAGCAGTGTAAAAACTGTTCTTTTTTAGAAATTACTAATTTAAGAGAAGGTAAAGTATTTTGTCCTTATAGAATAAAAGAGAGGTGCTTAATTAAATGAAATTCAAAATAAACAATACAGACTGGACTATAGAAAATGTAGATGAAGCAACAATAAATAACGAAATGAAATGCGAAGGAACTTTAGGAGTAACAATATATAGAAGCCAAAAGATAATGCTTTTAAAAAATCAAGCAAATATAATCAAGACATTAAAACATGAACTAACTCATGTATGGTTGTATGAATATGGTCATAATCAAAATGATGATAAAATATTTAGCTATGAAGATGTATGTGAGATAGTTGCAAGTAGTAATGATTTCATAAATGAAATAGTAGAACAATATAAACAAAATAATAGTGTAAAGATAGAACAAAGAATAGATTCTATTTTATTATATGGAGAACAGATTTTAAAATGTTGAGAGAGGCAAAAATGAACATAAATAAAAACATAAATAAATTATTATATGCTTTATCTATAAAAGGACAGATATATAAAATAAATAGTTTTCAATTTTATAGTGAAAAGAATTGCAAATATTGTACTAAATACCAAATATTGAAAAGAGAACAAGTAGAAATATACAATGAAGAAACAGACGAGTTTGAATTACAAGATAGATACAAACAGAAAGAAGAATGTTATAGTAAAGTAGATGTAATGAAATATCTAATAAATGAACATAGAAAAGGAAGTGAGGCAGATGGAATATGAAAATATAGAAGAGGAATATAACGCATTAACAGAAATGCAAAAGAGATTTATTGATTATTATATAGAAACTGCAAATGCAACAGAAGCTTGTAAAAAAGCTGGATATAAGGGAAAAAATCTTAATAGAATGGGTTCGCAAAACTTGTCAAAACTAGACAAATTTATAAAGATAAAACTTCAAGAAAAAGAAGACCAAAGAATTGCTTCACAAGATGAAGTATTACAATACTTAACAAAAGTAATGCGAGGAGAAGAAAAAGACCAATTTGGATTAGATGCTTCATTACAAGATAGAACAAAATGTGCAGAACTACTTGGAAAAAGATATGGTACATTTAAAGAAAAAGTTGAAGTTGATGGAAATATACCAGTGGTGATAACAGATGATATTACAGAATAAAATAATAAATAAAAATACACAGCAACAAGTAAATAACATATCATTACAAAGTATAGTTGGAAAAGGTTATGCAGAGTATTGGCATTGCAAATGTAGATATAGAGTATGCAAAGGTTCAAGAGCGAGTAAAAAATCAAAGACAACAGCATTATGGATAATAAGTAACATGATGAAATATAAAGAAGCTAATACACTTGTAATTAGAAAGACATTTAGAACATTAAAAGATAGTTGTTTTACAGAATTAAAATGGGCAATACATAGATTACAAGTAGATAGCTTCTGGGAAATAAAAGAAAGTCCGCTAGAAATGACATACAAACCTACAGGACAGAAAATATATTTTAGAGGTTTAGATGACCCATTAAAAGTAACATCAATATCAGTAGATATTGGTGTTTTATGTTGGCTATGGATAGAAGAAGCATACGAAATAACAAAAGAATCTGATTTTGATGTAATAGATGAAAGTATAAGGCGGGGAAGTTCCAGAAGGTTTATTTAAGCAAATAACAATAACATTAAATCCATGGAATGAACATCATTGGATTAAGAAAAGATTTTTTGATGTTGAAGATGATGACATATTGGCAATGACAACAAATTATCTTTGTAATGAGTGGTTAGATGAGGCTGATAAGAAAGTATTTGAAAGGATGAAAAAGAATAATCCTAGAAGATATCAGGTTGCTGGATTAGGTAATTGGGGTATAGTTGATGGATTAGTATATGAAAATTGGAAGGAAGAAAAATTTGAATTAAACACAATAAGAAACTTAGATAGTGCTTTTGGATTAGACTTTGGTTATACAAACGACCCAACAGCACTATTTTGTGGTGCAATAGATTTAAAAAACAAAAAGATTTATGTATATGATGAAATATATCAAAAAGGAATGAGTAACAAAGCAATATATGACCAAATAAATCAAATGGGCTATTCAAAAGAAAAGATAACGGCAGATAGTGCAGAACCAAAGTCAATAGATGAATTAAGAGGACTAGGACTAAGACATATTACAGGAGCATTAAAAGGAAAAGATAGTATAAATAATGGTATTCAATTCATACAAGACTTTGAAATAATAATACATCCTAGATGTGTGAATTTTATAACAGAAATAAGTAACTATACTTGGGATGAGGACAAGTTTGGTAACAAAATAAATAGACCAATAGATGATTTTAATCATTTGATGGATGCAATGAGATATGCAATAGAGAAATATATAAATCAAAAGAAATTACAATTTGGATATAACAGTATAATGTAAAGGAGAAAAACAATGAGTTTTGTAGAAAAAATACAATATAAAGATGAGTTTTTAAATGAAGCAAATATAAATCAAAATATAAGTGTGTTATGGGGAAAAGCATTGCCAATATTTATGCATAGAAAATATTTGCAAGATAGATTTACAAGAAAATATGATCAAAAGGATGTTGTTGTTGCACTTGAATATTATATAAGTATTATTGCAAGTGGATATTTTGGAGGAAAAGAACCTCAGTTTAAAGTAAAAAATATAAATGAAACTCAAAAAGGGATTTTAAATAGAATATTTAAAAGAATATTTGGAGAAAAGAATGATCCAGAGGACTATCAAGCTATTATTGATTATATTGCAAAATATAATGACAATGGTAGCTTTTTTTATGACTGTGTACTTGATTATATTACTACAGGAGCATGCTATGGATTGATATATGAAAACAAATATAATGAAGAGGTATATGCAAATGTTTCAAGTTTAAATACAGTAGCAATATGGAATTATGACGTACCAAGTACAAAAATAGGCTTATTAAGATGTTGGTATGAAAATACAGCTACAGGTGGAATTGAAACACATTTAGAAATAATAACCAAAGATTACAAAAAACAATTTGTAGATGGTATAGAAAAGAAAACAATTACTGAAAATGCTGAATATGAGTTTGAAGAAGTAGACGGTACTAATACACCAATAATGTGGACTGATTTACCTTGTTTTGCTGTAGAAAATCCTTATGGAATGGCTTTTTTTGAAAATGTTATGACTTTAATAAATAAAAATGAAAAAGTAATTGAGAATAATGCAAATATTTTTGATTATAATGATAATGCTAAATTGAAAGTAACAGGATTTTCTCCAATGAATGATCCGTTAATACCACTTTTGAATGATAAAGGAGAAGAGCAAAAAGATAAAGAAGGAAATGTAATAATGACCAAGAATCCTGCAAGAATGCAAGAAGATGATGCTATATTAAATGCAAAGGTATTCTATACGCCAGATAAAGATGGAGACATTGATTGGATTATAAAAGATATAAATGACACTGCATCAGAAAATCATAAAAAGACGTGCTTAGATATGGCTCTTATGATTGCTGGTGTTCCAAACGTAACTGATCAAGGTTTTACTAATGCAGATAATGCTGCAGCTTTAGAAAAAAAGTTCTTTCCTTTAGAACAAGTGCTACAGCAAGCACATCATTTGTTTAGAAAAGAATATTTAAGAATGTGGGAGATGCTAACAGCAAGAATTAACTTGAAAAAAGGCAAAGAATATGATTTTAGAGATATTGATGTCATTTTAATACGTAATTTGCCAACAGATACTGAAAGTCTTACAACTGCTTGGTTAAAATTAAGAGGATTGGTAAGTGATAAATCAATTATAAGTCATTTACCATTTGGATTAGACGCAGAATCAGAACTTGCAGAAATGGATAAACAAAATGAAGAGAATATTCAAAAGAATTTACAACAAATGCAAATGATAGGACAAGCAGGAAAAAATCAAGACAATAAAGAAAACAATCAAGATAATAAAGTAACTGATTTGACAGATCAACAAAAAGCACAAAAACTAACAGCAGATAACAAGAAAGAGCAAACTAAAGTAGTTAAAAAACAAATCAATAAAGAAGAATAGAGGTGTTTTATATGTGGGAACAACACGATCATTATATGAAACAGTTAAAACAACTATATAATAAAACATCAAAACAAACTCAAAACAGACTTCAAGAACTATTTGATACATTTAATTTTACAATAGAAAACATCTATAATATTGCAGATAATAAAACTAAGAAAAGAATAAATACATATATAGAACAATGGAAAGAACAAGGCTTATTAAAGAATAATAACTATTTTACTGTATTAGCAAACAATATTTATAAAAGAACAAGGGTAAAGAACAGTGAAATACTAGAATTATTAATTTATAGTGCGTATATAGAAGAACAAAACAAATTAGAAGAGCAAGAAACACAAATAATGTATGAAGATGCAAGTTATTACTATGAAGAACGGACAAAAAGAAGTAAATAAAAAGAAAAAGCCATCAATATTAGCGATGGCTTTATTTCTTGCATTATTAGACCAACCAAATTATAGTGGATTTAATTGGAAACAATACATTGAAGCAACAATGCAGTATAATGCACAACAAATATATAAACAATTAATTTTAAATATACAACAACAAAAAAGCCTAGAAATTGATTCTAATGAGTTTCAGATAATAATAAATAGGCAAAATAATCAAAAACTTAATATAAATAATGATAAGATATCAGGCGCAGTAGATTTACAAATGATTGGATTAAATAATCTAGCAAAAGCAGAAGGAATAAAAGAAGTAACAGAAGATAATTCAAAAGTTAGATTTATTGCAGTAGAAGATGATAAAACAACTTTAATGTGTGATAGTTTAAATAATCAAGAGTTTTACATTAACAAAGAAAATGTATTTGATAGATATTATGGTGAGACACAAAAAGAATTAACAGTACAAAGAATTAGATGCAATGGATTAGTACTAGGCTTAAATCTTCCACCAATTCAACATCACTTTCATTATTGCAGAAGTACGATTGTGTATAATCCTAATAATGAGCATATTGAGTTAGAAACAGAAAAACAATTTAATATATTTGATACAAAATTTGAAAAAGATATAAAAGAAAAATACAATATTAAAAAAATGAATACAAGGCATATAGATAAAGAAGTTTTAAAAGAATTATTAAACAATATGAGTAGAGCATATAATGATTTTCCAAATATAAGAGGAAAGATTAAAAAAATAAAAGAGATAGACCATCCAAATGGTGGACTAGCAGTAGAATTACAAAAAGATGGAACATATGTAATGTATATAAATAAAAATAAATTTTATAATGGTAAAGTTCCAAAACAATTATATGAAATGGATGTTAAGAAGCATTTTCATCCTAACAACACAACTTATAAAGATATGTCAATACATGAAACAGGACATATAGCAGTAACAGAAATAATAAAAAAATTAAATCATAACAATAATAATGCAATAGTTTTTGATAGCGAAAATAATATAACAGTAAATAAAATATTAAATAAAGCCTTGAATAAAATAGGTGTAAATGATATAAAAGAAAAAGATTTACTAATAAGAAATATTTCAGGATATGCATATAAAGAAAGAGGACAAGAAATTATTGCAGAAGCATTTGCAGATTATTATGCTAATAAACAAAATGCTTCATTACTGAGCAAAAACATAATAGAAGTTATGAAAGGAATGATTTAATATGATGCCTATGGAACACCCTTGGACAGATTGGCAAATAGATACATTAGGAGAAGAAAAACCTTGGAAATGGAAAGAAAATACACCAAAAGAAATAATAAAGCAATATGAAAAATGGAAAAAATATCATAATAAAATGATAAAAGGTAAATTTTAGCACTTACTAGCAAGTAGGTGCTTTTATTATGGAAGGAAGGCGGAAAATATGCAGGAACCATTAATACCAACAGGAAAAGAAAACGTAAAGAAGTCTATTATAGCAATAGGTCAAGAGCTCATAAAGAGGGCAGATGATATAACAAATGATTTAAAATTTGTTGCTAATATTGAAATTTATGCGAAATTAACACCAGATGAAATAACTAACTTTGATATAAAGAAAAATTATATGGCAATATATGAAGATAAGGAGGAAAAATAATATGTGGTTATTAGTTTTAATATTAAGCATTAAATTACAAATGCCAACTTGGTATTGGATTATATTTACGGTAATTACAATATTTAGACCGGTTATATGGGTATTTAAATATAATTTTGCAGAAGGATATATGAAAGATAATAAATAAGTTATTAACATTTTATAATTATAAATTTTTGGACGTAGACGTACGTCTATTTTTTTATGCCTTTTTACTGATTGCAGGCTATAAAGAACAACAGAATACAAATTCGCAATGGCTGGGGCTTTTAGCAATGGCTGGGGCAAAAGGAGTAAAGAATGGAAGGACAAGATAATAATCCAAATAATGCTAATACTGGGGCAAATAATGAATCAGTGGGAGCAAATAACCAAAACAATACAGGAGCAAACAACAATCCTGTTACATTTGATGATTTTCTGAAAGATGGAAAGAATCAAGCAGAATTTGACAAAAGAGTTCAAAAAGCTATAAACACAGCAAAAACAAACTGGGAAGAAATGATGAACAGTGAAAAAAGTGAAGCTGAAAAGTTAGCAAAAATGAACAAAGAACAAAAACTTGAATATCAAGCACAAAAAGAAAGAACAGACAAAGAAAAAGCACTTGCAGAATTAAATGCTTATAAATTAAAAGAACAAGCAACAAAAATAGCAAGTGAAAAAGGATTGGATATATCTTTATTGACTTTCTTTAATTTTGAAACAGTTAAGGCAGAAGAAATTAATTCAAAAATAGAAGAAGTTTCAAATGCTTTTAATAAAGCTGTTGAAAAAGCTGTAAATGAAAGATTAAAAGAAGATACTCCAATACAAAAAACAGGTATTGATAATACAAAAAGCAAATCAATAGCTAGATCAAGTTATTAAAAAATAGGAGGAATAAAAAATGGGAGAAATTACACAAGAAGCATTAAACATAATGCTACAAGATGGTAAAACAAAGGATAATTTAAAACAAGTATTAAGTGGAGTACTAGAAAACGTTGCTTCAAGAGCAGTATCAGAACAAATAAAAGCTAAAAATGGTTCTGGAAACCCAGAAGGTGGAGTAATTGAATATAAAAGATTTGTAAACGCAGAATTAAAAGATAAAGGTACTGCAAGAGCTGCTGGAAAAGGTGATAAAGTAAAAGCTAAACCAGTAAAAGTTGTTATTGATACAGATAAAGAAATTGTAGAAGAATTACAAGGGAAAGACGTAAAACTTTACGGCATTGATGGCATGGCTGAAAAAAGAAAAGTAAATCATCAATCAGCTATTATAAGATACTTAGATAGAGAGTTTTTCGCAAAAGTATTAGAAGGAACAGAAGTTTCTGCAAAAGATAATATACAAGATACAATTGATACTCTATTACAAAAAGCAAGAACTTTAAGAAATGACTTTATTGATGGAATAGAATCAGATTTATTAGTTATTGTTGTAGATAGTGGATACAGAAAAGGAATGAAGAAAATTCTTGATGATTTACCAAATGGAACAGATCCAAAAGAACAAGCAATTGGTATGTATGACTCTGTTAGAGTTTATGAGTCAACAAGATTACCAGACGGCGTAAAAGCTGTTGTAATGATGGATGGGGCTATCGCTCAACCTTTCTATGTTTCAGAGTATGGAGCAGAAAAAGTACCATTTGATGATGCTGTAGCATTGGAAGATTTCTTGTATAAAGGAACAAAAGCATTAATGGAAGATACTATATTCTATGTAACAGATACTTCACTTAAAACTTTAAACGTAACATCAGAAGAAGGAACATCAACTGGAAAAACTAAAATAACTGTTACACCGGCTTTAACTTCTGGAAATAGCTATAAATATAAAGCAGCAGCTAATCCAACAATGCCAGGATATGATGCAGTTTGCACATCTGGATACACAGCTTGGAATGGAACAGACGAAATCACAGCAACAACTGGACAAAAAATAGTAATTGTCGAAGTTGATTCAGCAAATAAGGCTAAAAAAGCAGGAATAGCAACAATTGCTTCAATGGCCTAAGAATAGGAGGCAATAGAAATGGCAGAAACCAGTAATATAGATAAAATAATAGCTGATTTGGGAGCTAATTATAAAGATGACAAAGAAGTTTTAGAAGAAATATTAGAGGAAGTTAGTTCTATTGCCTCTGATATTTCTAACAGACAAAAAGATGATACAAAGTTATTTCCATACATAAAAAAAGCAACAAAAGCCGTATATCTTGCACGAGGTGCAGAAGGAATGACAGGACGTGGGGAAGGTGCTATATCAAGCTCGTATGAAGATATCATGGAAAAATTAAGAAATGACATTATAAAGTCTGGTTTGAGGAGGCTTAAATAATGTTATTACGAGATTTAACAAAAGTATATATATCAAAATATGAAGAAATAGAAGACCATGGTGAATCAGATAAAATATGGAAATATAAAGGACAGGCTTGGCTAAATATGCAACAAGATGTCAACGAGTTAGATAGAAAGTCTACTGGTGAAGTGGATTATAGTACATATAAAGGTCGTACGACTAGAGATTATGATATACAAAAAGGCAATGGAATATCATTTGAAGATGTCTCAAAATTAAAGGAGTTTATTCCAGAATATAAGGTGTTAGATAAAAACCAAATAGGAAACACTTATGTATATAGAATGGAGAAAATACAATGATAAGTTTTAATTGTAATTTTAAAGTGAAACATAATTTCAAAAATATAAATGCTATAATGCAAAAATTACCACAAACTGCAAAAATAATAACAGAAGATGTATTAAAAAACATTAGAGGTTATGCTATAAGGCTGGAAAAAGGTCATAAAGAAGATGGAATATTGGTTGAAATGGTTGATATGTCTACAAAAGAAGTTAAAGGAAGGGTTTATGCAGACCCTTCCAAATTTATGACTGAAAATGGGCAATCTTATTTATGGTTTGAGTATTTTGGCACAGGACAATTTGCAGAACAAGAACACATAGGAAAAACAAAACATTTTATTGAGTCAGGATATACAGAATGGTATATCCCTGTAAATAAAGTGGGGAGGTCGTTGAGTTATCCAATAGTAACTATTAATAAACAACAATTTTATGTAGCAGTAGGTTCAAAAGCTAATCATTTTATAGGGGATGCAGAGTTTGAAAGCAGAAATGAAAATACAGAAATAGCAAAGAAAATATTAGATGAAATGTTAAAGGAGTGTTGTAAATAATGAAAGATTTAAGTGTATTAGAGTTTAGTGATTTAACATATGAAAAACTAGAGTCATTAAAATATAAACAAATATTAACAAATCCAACGACAACAAGTAAATTTCCTTGCTTGGAATTACATACACCTTTAAAATCCGTAAATAAAACAGAAAATGCATTTCCAATATTTTCTACATTTCAAATATCAGTAACTTGTTGGAATGAAAAACAACGCCAAGCAATGAAAATGATAGATGAAGTTGATAAAAAACTTCAAGAACTTAATTTTACAAGGACGAATACCAGTCCTGCAGTATATGATCCTATATTGCAAAAATACGGTATAGCAATAACATTTGAGGTTTGTTATAATTCAATAACAACCTCTTTTAATTTAAGATAATAAGGAGGAATTAGAGATGGAAGGAGAAACACCAAAAAAAGCAACGACACCACAAGTTGCTATGAAAGCTGAGGTATCATATGCAAAAACTTTAACAGGAGAAAAAACAAAAATAGGTTATGTTCAAAAAATTGGACAATTAAAAACTCTAAAAGAGGGACAAACATATAGTGCTTTAGATTTAGAAGAAGAAAGAATGGCTAAAGGAAAAAGAAAAGCGGAAACAGTTGATATAGAAATGATGTTCATACAAGAGACACATAAAGCTATTCAAGCTATAGCAGATGCAGATACATCAATATACTTATTCGTAAAATATCCAGAATCAACAGCATCAGTTGCTACTAAGCCATTGGTTCAAACTGTTAAATGTACTGTAGATATTGCAGGACAAGAGATAAACGATGGAGATTTCATAAAAGATACTATGAGGGTTTACAAAGAAACAAAAACAGTTGAAACAGATGGATATCCAGTTGAAGGAGATTCAACAAAATTTTAATTTAGGAGAAGGCACAAGCCTTCTCTCTTTTGCAAAGGAGAGAAAAAGATGATTATAGAAACGAAAAATAAAACAATTAATTTAGTACTAAAAACAAGAAAGATAGTAGACATAGCTAATCTACTAAAAAATAAAAATTTTGAAGAAGTCTTTATAAAAGCATATTCTATATTAGATATAGAAGCATTGTCAAAAATAATATTTAAATTAGCAGAAAACGAAAACGGTGAAAGTGCATTTACATCATCAAGTGAAGTGTATGACTTTATGGATGATTGTAGAGCAGAAGGAATAACTATAAGTGAATTATATGCAAAGATAGCAGAGGCGTTGAATAATGAGGGTTTTTTCAAAAAGAAAATGAACAAGAAAGAACTAAAAGAAATAACATTAAATCCATTATTAACAATGAATACAGACAAATTATTGGAAAAAGCAGTAGAGAATGCAGCCAACAGAGTAGTGGAAAAAGAAATAATGGCTCAAATTTAAAAGGATTAAATGATATTATTGAAAATATAAGAAAAGCTAACAATTTAATAGAATTAATATATTCTATAGAACCATTGGCATATTATTTTGATATGAAACCACATGAATTTTGGAATAGTAGATATTCAGAAATAAATATATACTGCCAAACTCATCTTTTAAAAATAATTGATAACTTAAAAAGCGAAATTAATCTACAAGAATCGGTAACTAATAAACTTATAAGAGCAGATAGTATGAGCAAAGACTCTAAAATTATTCTAATTAGAGATGATTATAAAGAATTATTTAAAATAGAAGAGAAAGAACAAACATTAGAAGAGCAAAGAATGTTGTTTAAGGGATAAATGATAAAAAATATATATTTTCGACAAAATTCGACATGCTTTTTCAACTTAAAATGATATACTCTTTTTATAATTAATAAAAGGAGGAAATTTATTATGGAAGAGAGGAAAAAGAGTGGATTTGGAACTGCTGGTTTAGTATTAGGAATTATAGGAGTGTGTACTTCATTTATTCCAATAGTAAATAATGTATCATTTGTTTTAGGGTTAATAGGAGGAATTTTAGCAATAGTATCATTAATTAAAAAAGCCAGCAAAGGACAAGCTATTGCAGGTGTTATTTTGTGCGTACTAGCAATGGTAATTACAATTAATTCTCAAAAAGCTTTATCAGATAGCTTAAATGAAGTTAGTGCTAATTTAGATAAGGCAACAGGAAGTAGTACAGAAGAAGTTCTAGCTAATGATGTAGATGCACAACTAGGAAATTTTGAAGTGACTAATGGAAGTTATGGAACAAAGGATACAAAGTTGACAGTTAAAGTAACAAACAAAACTTCAGAAACAAAATCTTTTAACTTACATATAGAAGCAGTAGATGAATCAGGAGCAAGAATCAATGAAGATTATGTTTATGCAAATGACTTAGCAGCAGGACAAAGTCAAAGTTTTGATATATTTACATATGTATCATCAGACAAATTAAATGCAATGCAAAATGCAACTTTTAAAATTGTAGAAGCATCAATGTTCTAAAGGAGGAAAAAAGAATGAAATGTCCCTATTGTGGAAGTGAGAATGTTCAAGTTCAACTTGTTGAAGAAGGTCAACAAACAAATAAAAAGGGTATTGGATTTGGTGGACATGTAAATAATAGTGCAAGAGGATTTACTGCTTTGTGTACACTAGGTATATCTAATTTGTTTTGGAAAAAATCTAAAGGTACAAATAAAACTAAAACAATAAATTCTACTGTAGCAGTTTGCCAAAACTGTGGTAATACATGGACAATAAAGAAAGGAAAAATGGGATTTGCTCCTACAAGTATATTTAAATAAAAATACAACAAAAAATAAAAAAGCACTTACTTAGGTAGGTGTTTTTTTATTTCGTTAAATTAAGGAGAAAGGGGGAATGACTTATCACGGTAGAAGAGATAGAAATCATAGTAACTGCAAAAGTAGAAGAAGCATTAAAAGAGTTTCAAAAAATAGTACCAACCATAAAAAAGCAGATGGATCAAACACAAAATGCTTTTTCAAAAATAAATACAAAAGAGATGAAAAATAAAGTACAGCAGGCAGTTTTCTTTATCAAGAAAAAACTACAAGAGATTAGAAAAAGCTCAGCAAATAATGAACTTGCAATAAAAGTTAACAATAAAGATGCACAAAAACAAATATCTCAGATACAAAAGCAAATTGATAGTTTACAAGAAAAAATAAATGCCCGAAAAATAAAATTAGATATAATAACACCTAAGTTAGATAAAATAGCTAATGAACCAATGAATAAAGTAAATCCTGAAAGGCTAGAAAACAATAAACAATATATTAATTTAAGCGATAAAGAAGAAGTATTAGTAAAAGAAATACAATATTATAATAAGCAACTTAGCGAAGCAAAGAGCAAAATGTCACAATTAAGACAACAAATATCTCAGACAGCAACTACTCAAAACAAATTGAGTAGTTTTTTTGAAGCATTTAAGCAAAAAATAGAACAAGTTAGGCCTAGTATGTCTAGTATAAAAAATAGTTTTAAAGGACTACCAAAAATAACTCAAAATATTACAAATAATATAAAAGGAATGGGGACAGGATTAAGGCAAGGAATAGGAAACGTTATGAAATATGCTATGGCATTATTCTCATTAAGAAGCATTTATTCTGTTTTAAGTGGTTGTGCAAATACATGGTTATCAAGTCAAAATGCAGGAGCTAAACAGTTAAGTGCAAACATTGAATATATGAAATATGCTATGGGAAGTGCATTAGCACCAGTTATTCAGTTTGTAACAAATTTAGTTTATCAATTAATGAAAGCGATTCAAAGTGTAGCTTACGTACTAACAGGAGTAAATATATTTGCTAAAGCAAGTGCAAGTTCATATGCAAGTATGGCTGGAAATGCTAAAAAGGCAAAAAATGAAACAAAGAGCTTATCTAATATACATAGTGAAATAAATAATGTCTCTGACAATAATAGTAATTCAGATAGTGGAAGTGGAGGAACAACAGCACCAAGTTTTGATTTATCTAAAGTAGATAATAGTATTATAGATGTAATAAAAAATGGAAATTGGTATGAAGTTGGAGCAACAATTGGAGAAAAATTAAATGATGCAATGAATAGCATACCTTGGGATAAAATACAAAATACAGCAAAAAAAATTGGAACTAATATTGCACAATTTTTAAATGGTTTCATAGCAACAACAGACTGGAAGCAAGTCGGGAATACTATAGCGCAAGGAATAAATACTGCAATCTATCTTGTTCAATCATTTGTTCATACATTTAATTGGTCAGGTTTAGGTAGTGCTGTTGCTAATGCAATCAATGGATTTTTTAAAAATACAAATTGGGGAGCATTAGGAGATACAATAAGTACAGGTATTAAGGGAGCTTTAAATGGTATTACAACATTTTTTAAGGATTTTGATTGGAGTTTTATTGTTCAAGGGTTAATTGATTTTTGTAAAAACATAGATTGGAATGGAATTGTAGACTCAATGTTTGAAATGTTGGGAAGTGCTTTTGCAAGTTTTATTAATTTAGGAATGATTCTAGGAGAAAAAATAAATGAAGCTATAGATGAAGCAGGAAACTTTTTCAGTGAAAAAATAAAAGAATGTGGTGGAAATGTTGTTGAAGGAATATTCAAAGGAATTATAGAAGCACTTGGCAATTTGGGACAATGGGTAATAGACCATATTTTTACACCTTTTATAGAAGGATTTAAAAATGTGTTTGGAATACATTCACCATCTACAGTCATGGCAGAATTAGGAACATATATAATTCAAGGACTACTTGATGGAATATCTAGCCTAGTAGATAGTATAAAGCAAATTTGGGAAAATATAAAACAGACAGCAATTAGTATATTTAATAGCGTGAAAGATAATATTTCAAACATTTTTAACAATATAAAAAATATAGCATCAAATATATGGAACAATATTACATCTAATATAAAAAATGCAGTAAGTAATATAAAAAATGGAATAGTACAGAATTTTCAAAATGCATATAATTCAATTCAAAATATTTTTTCAAATATAGGAAGTTTTTTTAGTGGAGTATGGAGCAGAGTAAGAAATACGTTCTCAAGCCTAGGTACAAGTATAGGGAATGCAATATCTGGAGCTGTTAAATCAGGTATTAATGGCGTTATATCTTTAATTGAAAGAACCATAAATAGTGCGATTAGATTAATTAATGGGGGAATTAGGCTTATTAATCTAATTCCAGGAGTTTATGTTGGAAGCATAAATACATTGAGTTTACCAAGATTAGCAAAGGGTGGTGTTTTAACAGAAGCGACGACCGTAATAGCTGGTGAATATTCCGGAGCTAAAACAAATCCAGAAATTGTAACTCCACAAAATATTATGCGTGATACATTTGAAGATGTATTGTCTAATTATAGTGGAAATAACAACGATAGACCAATATATTTAACAGTAAATGTAGGAGACAAAAAACTTGGACAAATATTATTAGATGACTTAAGAGATAAGAAAAGAAGAACAGGGAAAGACATAGAAGCTTTAGTAGGAGGATAAAAATTATGTTATGGAAATTAAATGGTAAATTAATGAAAACACCATCTACATATAAAGATAATATAGAAGATACAGACAATGATAGTTATACATCAAAAGTAACAGGAGCATTAATAGATAATCCAATTGCAATTGGAATGCTAAAGCTTGAAATGTCATGGGACTACTTATCAGAAGACGAGGCAGAAGAACTTTTGCAGGCAACATACCAGAATCCGATGATAGTCACAGTAAAATGCCCGAGTGTTCAAGGTGGTATGTTAGAAAACGCAAAATTCAGAGTAAGCAAAAGAACAAGCGAAATGCATAAAACAGGATTAGATGAAGACACTTCCAAATCAAGATGGAAAGTGTCTTTTAATTTGATGCAAAAAGAATTAACAGCACAACAAAAAGCAACAGTAAATAAAGCAAAGGGGTTGAGTTAATGTACGAAACAAGTAAAAAGTGGAAACAAAATAGATATGAAAACCCAGTTTGTGCAATGAATATCTATATAGATGATGTACTAATAAATCCAGACTATATTTTGGATTTTAAAAAAGGTGGCAATGCATTTGAAGAAGAATTTTGCTTAGGTGGTACACCAAGTCAATACATTGAAATGAAACTATATAAAGATAAAATGCCAAAAACTCTTTCAAAAATAAGAGTAGAATATGGAATATTAATAAATCACGCATTAACAGTAGCAGAAGTAAATGCAATGTTGGTAGGAACATTAAATGGAATACCTGTTAAAAGTTTAAGTAGTAATGATAGTAGCTTTGAAATGATACCTATACGGAATTTATAATGTAGATGATTACACAGACAATGATGACAATACAATAACAATAAAAGCACTAGATAATATGATTAAATTTGAATTTAATTATGATGGCAGTGAATTAATATCAAAAGGCGAAGCAACACTTTCAGAAGTAGCACAAGATATTTGTAATAAAGCAGGAGTAGAATTAGGTTCTACTTCTTTTTTAAATTCTGATAAAAAGGTATCTGTTTATGACAATACTGTAACAGCAAGAGAATACATTAGTTATATTGCAGAGAGTGCAGGTTGCTTTGCTTGTATTGATAGAGAAGGAAAATTATGTTTCAGAGAATTCGGTCAAGATGAAACAGAAATATCACTTGAAATGTTTGGAGAATATAAATGGGGTGAAGAATTTAAAATTTCAAAAGTATCTTATGAAGATGGGGTAAGAAGTTTTAAATTTGGAGATGACACAAGAAATAATCTTTGGATAAATCAAGAAAATATGTACATTGTTGACGAAGACCAAGTTCAAAAGATTTACAACAAAATAAAAGATTTGACAGTAAATACATTTGAAGGAAAAGTAATAATAGACCCTGCTATAGACATTGGAGACAAAATAGTTATAAATGGTAAAAATGTTTTTTATCAAGGTGAAATGTCATTAGAAGGAAGATTTATTGCACAAATATCAAGTAAAATCCAAATAAAACAAAAAGAAGAAACAACCGTAAAAAAAGAAAGTCAAAAGGTTGTAAACAGAAGAGTTCAAAGCAGAATAAGTCAAGCAGAAGGAAAGATTGAACAATTAGTTGAAGAAACAACTGAAAATTCTGAAAAACTAACAAAACACGAACAAGATATAAACGGAATAACACAAAGTGTAAGTGAAGTAAAAACAGAAATAAAAACAGTAGATGGTAAAGCAGATAAAGCACAATCCACAGCAAACACAGCAAAGAGTACAGCAGATAGTACAAATAAAAATTTAAGTAATAATTACTATACAAAAACAGAAACAAATTCACAAATAACACAAAAAGCAGAAAGCATAACAAGTGAAGTAAGTAAAACATATTCAACAAAAACAGAAACATCAACGGCAAAAACAGAAGCAATAAATAGTGCAAATTCTAGTACAGATAACAAGTTAAAAGGCTATACAGAAACAAGCAAATTGGGAACAGCAATAGAGCAAAACTATGAACATGTAAAAGTGGCATGGAATCAAATTTCAGACTTTATTCAAATGATGATAATAAATAAAAATGCTAGTTTAGCAATATTAGATAAAGATAAGAATGTAATGATGGCATTGGACAAAAATGGTCAACATTTTTATAAAAGTGATGGAAATACAGTGTTCGGAGAAATGGGAGTGCAAACAGTAGACAAACAGAATTATATAAGTTTTGCTGTTCCTACGGATTATGGAAAATCGGTAGAAGATGGAATGGCTTGGGGAGTAATAACATCAAGTGATGATAAATTCTGGCCAATAATGTATATAAAAAACTTTACAATGCCACCTAAAAATTCTGAAGGGTGCACGGGAGAAATGGTATTAGATGGATGTGACTTAGTATTAAATAGTGCAAATGCTGGGATAGTTGCTACAAATATAAAAATGCATGGAGACGCTATGCCAGGTTTATACATTGATGATACATCAACAGGACAACTTTTACTATCTATAATTCCTCAGATTGGCAATATCTATCCTTCTATATCTATATTAGATAAAATAAGATTTTATGTTGATTTAGCAGGAAACCATACATTAAGAATTGGAGAGGAAAATTGCAATTGTACACTTTCTGATGATGGTTTTATTGTGTGTCGTCGACTTCATGTTGAAGGGAATATAACAGCAACTGGAGAGGTAATATCTAATAGCTCAATAAAGGTAAAAAAGAATATAGAAAGATATCAATCAAGAGCACTAGATGAAATATTAAAAACAGACATTTATATGTTTAATTATAAATCAGAAGAAAAAAGCAAAAAAACAATAGGCACAATAATTGGAGATGGATATAATTGTTCAAAAGAAATAATATCAAGCAATAAAGAAGGAATAAATTTATACTCTATGGTATCAATAGCTTATAAAGCAATACAAGAGCAACAAGATGAAATAGAAAAGTTACAAGCGAAAGATAAAGAAAAAGATAATATTATCCAAAGTTTAATAAAAAGAATAGAAACTCTTGAGAAAGGAGTAAATAAATGAGTGAAACAAAAAATTTAAAGTTATTTAAACATGAAGAACCTCTTGAAACTAATAACAATAAATTTGATATAGACAAAGCACTAAATCAAAACTGGGATAAAGTAGATGAATATGTAGAAAAAGTAAATACAAAGATACAAACACTAGAAACAGACAATACAAAAAATGAGCAAGAAATAAGTAACATACAAGAAAAAATCGGAGATATAGATACAATCTTAGATACTATAAATGGGGAGGTAATCTAATGGGAACAACAGCAGAAAAGCTAAAATATTTAAATGAAACAAAGGCTGAAATTAAGAATGCATTAGAAACGCCTTACAATGTAATGAGAGATTATCCAGAACTGATAAAAAGGTATATAGATAATCAGCCGACTAAAGTTGTGACAGACGGAATATGCGGAAATGCAGTAGATGTGCCGGTTAAGACGATAGAGACTAATGGAAATATCAGGCAAGAGACAACAGAAGGATACCAGTTATTAAATTTACAGTCTGGAATGCAAAATGGTATTACATATTATGTAGATGATGAGGGGTATTTCTATATTAGTGGAACTTGTACATCTGACAGAATTACACTTAATTTAAATGAAATGGTTTTAAACGGAACATATACATTTACAAGTAAAAGCATAAGTGGCGGAGGAATAAATTGTGCTTTAAAAGATAATACATCTGAATATAAAACTATCTTTTGGGCAAATAACAACAATAACACTAAAGAAGTTAATGCAATTTCAAAAGATTTGGTTTGTTATCTTACAAATGGTGCTACATACAACTCAAAAATAAAATTAATGCTTGTAAGTGGTAGTCAAGAAAAAGATGTTGAACCTTACACAGGAGGAATACCATCGCCAAATCCAGATTATCCACAAGAAATAACAAACGTAGGTGAATATGATAATTTATTCGATAAAAATAATATAATTAGTGGTAGTTATGTAAGTGATGGCAATGGTGCATTTGTCAGCGATAGCACTTCAAAAAGAACAGACTATATAGAAATACAAGCAAGCTCATATTATTATATATACAGTGATAAAACAACTGGAAACTGGGGAGCTTGGTATGATAAAGATAAAAAGTTTATTAGTGGAATAACATTAGGTGGCAAAAATGAAGGTACAGTAAATTCACCAGCAAATGCAAAATATATGGCATTTACAGTTTCATATCAAGGAAACCTGACAGACTATTCAAAGATAAAAATAAATGAGACTGCAATAAAAATAAAACAAAGTGGAAAGAACATATTTGATAATAATAAAATTTCACTAATGGCTTCACTTAGTTATTCTAATGGAATATATAGTGCAAGTGACAATGATACAGCTACTAGATTAATATATAAAATTCAACAATATGATAGTAATAGAAAATTCATACTATCAGCAGGAGAAGTTAAGCAAAATATAGATAAATCCGGTATTTATTATTTTACAGCTCAAAAATATACAACAACCAAATATTTACGAATAGCTAATAGTGGGAAAACATATGAATTTAACTTATATTATCCTTTAGATGACATAAATGTAGGTGATTATTATACAGTAGTATTAAATATAATAGATACAACTATCGGTGCTAGTAAATTTAACGATTTAATGCTATTAAAAGGAAAAATAACATCAGCTAGCTACGAACCATATCACGAGCCTAAAATAACTCCAATAAATCTACAAGGTAATATTCTATCTAAAATGAGAGATGTAAAAGACATATTAAAAGTAAATAGAAATGGCGAAGTAGAAATCAAAAAGAATATAGGGAAAGTCATCTTAGATGGAACAGAAAAGTTATCTTTAAGTGGTGCAACCACAGATGAAATTCTTGTCGTTGCTTTGGATATAAGTGGTGCTGAAGATGGTTATGGTTATAGCAATTATTTTGTTTATTTGTCAACGGTCAAACAAAATTCAATTACAGTCTATAATAACGGAAAATTTTTAAGATTTTGTGTTAATAAAAATGAATTTTTTAATTTAGAAGCATTCAAAGCATGGGTTAAATCAAAATACGATGAAGGTAATCCCGTTCTAGTTTATTACAAACTAGCTACTCCACAAATAATTACATTACCTAGTATATCTCCTATAGAATTATGGCAAGGTACCAATATATTCAAACTAATAACAAACTTAGATACAGACTTTGAAGTAGAGTATGTAGTAGACAAAGATAGTGTTACAAAGGAGGAAGAGTAATGCAAGAAATAGGAAAATTGATAAACGAATATGGTGTTTCACTAGTCATAGTAATACTTTTCTTATACGATTGGCTTACAACTAGAAGAAATATGCAAAAAACAATAGAACAAAATGGTAAGTGCTTAATCGAAATACAAAATACAAATATGAATACAGCTAAATCCTTGGAACTATTACAGAAAAGTATGGATAATCAATCAGAGTTTTTGCAAGTGCATGATAGAAGATGTGAAGCTATAGAAAAAGATATTGAAAAAATAGAAATAAAAATGGAGGGATAGCAATGAATAACGAGCAAAAAAGAAAAATAATATTAATAATTTCAGCAGTAATAGTTGGAATATTAGGTGGATTGGGATTTTACAAAGCAAATGAAAATAGTTCAACTAATGAAATTGTAAATGGTGTAGTAAATGAAGTAAAAAACAATATTAGTACATACGATATGACAGAACAAGAAGTAAAAGACTTACCAACTACAGAAATAATAGAACAAACAGAAGAGCAAGAAAAAGCTGTATCAAATGAACAAGAAGGAGAAGAAACAGAAGGATTTCAACTTCAAGGAGACATAGCTTATGAAGGAGCAAAAGCAGAAACTTGGAATGTAGAATTAGGAGACTATATTGGATTAACATATTATTCACAATTAGATAGTAGATGGGCTAGCAAAATGTATTCTAGTATAGGTAATCCAAACCAAACAATAGGCTCTAGTGCTTGTGGTCCAACATGTGCAAGTATGGTAGTAACAGCAACAAAAGGAGCAATAACACCTGACACAATGTGTGATTTATTTGTACAACATGGATATAGAAGTGCAAACAATGGTACATACTTTAGTGCGTTTAGAGCAGTAGCAGACGAATTTGATATTGGATATGAAGAAACATATTATTTAGACAAAGCTGTAGAGCTATTAAGAAATAATCATTATGTAATAGTATCATGTGGAAACGGATTGTTTACAACGGGTGGCCATTTTATTGTTTTAGTTGGAATAGATGGAGATACATTAAAGATATATGATCCATATTTATATAGTGGCAAATTCTCAACAAGTACAAGAAGAGGCAAAGTAACTGTAGATGGAAATACAGTATATTGTAGCATAGATAATTTTAGAAACTATGCTAATTATAGTAAATTCTTTGCATTTGCTCATGACGGGAATGTACAAGTAAACAATACACGTCCAGTTACAACACAAGCGTATACTAGATATGTAAACACTAAAATAGGATTAAATGTAAGAAATAAGCCTAATGGATATATTGTAGGTGGATTATCTAATGGCACAGCAGTAACAGTATATGAAACAGATGGTAATTGGAGTAGAATAGGAACAAATAAATGGGTTTCTAGTAATTATCTAACAAGTTATATGGCTGTAGCTTCAAATTCGGTTAAAACAACTTCTGGTGTAAAATACACTACAGGAAAATACAAAGTAAATGCTAGTGTCTTAAATGTTAGAACAGGAGCAGGTACAAAGTATAGAATAAAAGGATATAAACAATTAACAGCAAATGCAAGATACCAAAATAAAAGATTAGGAAATCAATATACTAATGGATTAAAACGTGGAGTAGTAACAACAGTTACTAAAGTTCGAAATGGATTTGGATTAATTCCAAGTGGATGGATTGCATTGAATTATTGTACAAAGATGTAAAATAAAAGGGCAGATATTATTCTGCCTTTTCTATATTATTTTCTTCATCTATTGTAAATTTTAAAAGTTTTTGTTCAGATAAATTATTGCGAAGAATATAAATATAGATATTACCGAAAATATGGTTAAAATTTTCTAGACTATTATGGGCAACTGATATTTCGGTTGCATTACTATCATCTTTAAAATGAATTAATGATTTTTCACTATCTGATAACTTTGAATAATCAAAATCTTTATTATCAGTTATAAAATACAAATATTCTGTATAAAACGGGTCTTCTTTATTACCTGTTTTTTCTAAAAAAATATATTTCATAAAATCACTCCTTTTTTCCACACTATATCACATAAAAAATAAAAATGTTGTCGAATTTTGTCAAAAGTGAAAAATATAAAAAATGACTAAAAATCAAGGTATATAATTATATTAGATTAAAAATAAAACGGCTTAAAATCGATTGTAAATGGTTGTTTTTTAGCTGAATTTCAAGAAAAAATAAAAAAGAACAGTCGCAAAGGACTGTTCAAAATCTTCTTATGACCGACTATATTATTTACATAATATGTGGTTGAATCTTAATTAGATTATACTATATATTATGCATGTTGTCAAATAAAATATACATTTTTTTCTATTTTGTGTATAATTTTTTGATTTTTTCATCTAGTAAATCCATACTGTTTGGAGAAACTTTAATTCCAGAAAGTATAGGAGTTTTAAAGACTCTTTGTTTGCTGATAGTAGTAATCTGATTAACATATGCTATACTTCCATGTTTCATTCGAAATATTTCATCTTTAACTTTTTCTAAATAATCACTTCTTTTGGAAATGTAATTTAGTTCTTTAGCTCTTTCTTCAATAGGTAAATTTCCTAATTTGCTAAATCTTTTTGTAACTCTTTCTAATTCAACTTCAAATTTGTTATATAATAAATTATACAATTCATCTCCTAAGTCAACACAAGTGGTATTATTATAAACTTTGCCTTCTTTTGAAGAAGACAAAGGAATAACATTTAGTGTACCAGAAGAATTGTTGTCATATTTATTTATTACAACACAATAATGCAATCCACCCATTTCTTTACCTACATTAAATCCTAAATTTACTTTGACTATATCTCCACGTTTAAAAATTTTTAATGAATCAAAATCAAAAGATCTTTCCTCGTCATGATAATTAGCAAAATCATTAATCCAATATGCTAAAAGATGACTTTTTTTATATTCAAGCAATTCTATATGCTTATTGAAACTTTCATCTAATCTTTTTAATGATAAATCTTTATGAGATATAGCTTTGCTTTTTTCTTCTATTAATTCGTTTTGATTAAAGGTTTCATTTTTTGTTGTTCCAATATTTTCTAACCTGTTAACTGTTTCTTTATTTTCCATAGTGTTCCTCCAATTTTTTTAACATTATACTACCAATTGGAGAAATATGCAATAAAAAGTCGAAAAAACTGTGGATAACTTTTTGAAAAGTGTGGAAAACTATGTAAAAAAATGTTAATTATTCGACAAATTTCAACACAACAATTCAACATAAAATGTTATAATATCATAAAGGAGATGATATTATGGAAAAAGCATATAAAGAATCTCTACAAATGATAAAAGTATTAAATATAAAAAATGAGAAAGAGTATAACAAGTTGCTAAAATTCTATTTAATACTATCATCAGAAAGTTTAAAAGGAAGATTAAGAACAAGAAGATTCAAGAAAATAATAAAATTAGCGAAAGAAGTCTGAGAAGGCTTCTTTTTAAATTAATTTCATAAAGTTGCCCAAATGCAACAAAATACATGATATACATGAAAACGAGCATACTAAAGATAAGGTGATTTTATGAAAATAGAAATATTAATCAAAAAAGTGCGATTAGAGAAGAATATGACATTAGAAACACTTGCTAAGTTATCTGGAATAAGTAAGGGACATTTAAGCAGAATAGAAAGACAAGAAAGAGATCCTAAAATATCTACATTAATTCAAATAGCAACAGCTTTAAATGTAGATATTGAAGAATTATACAAAGTTATATTATGACACAACTAAATGTGTCATTTTTGTTTTTTATAAAAGAAAACGACCCTTTCATAAAATGTTGCCCAAATGCAACAAGATTAAATATATCTTCCAGTTATGAACGTTCTAAATAAATGTAGGAGGATATGTAATGAAAGAGGTAGTATTAAATGAATTTATAAAAGAAAGGATTAAAGAGAATGAGGTATTGTTTAATAAACAAGAATGTGATATTATAAATAATAATAGGAATCTTATAAAAAAGATATATATATTAGGGGTAAAAGATGGCAAGGAAATATAGAAAAGTAATCGAAAAAATTAACCACTTTTTAACCACTTAGTTTTGGATGACTTAAAATAACTGCAAAGAGCTTTTTGAGAAAAACCAGTTGTAACAAAGGTTTGAGAAGATATGCAAAATGTAAAAATAGTTTAAATCGTCTCACATCTTCGCTACCAGCAAAAAAGAACTGTTTACAAAAACAGTTCTTTTTTTATGTATTTTAATAAAAATAATGGAAAAGGTAGAAAAAAAATTTTTATAAATAAAAATTGTAATTTCATGAAATAAAATAACAAAATTAAAAAAAGTAATGATAAACTCTTTTTAGAAAAATAAAAGAGGTGATAAGATGATAGACAAAATCTGTAACTTCTTAACAAATAGAATAAGAAAAGAAATGCCTGATATTGATGATGAAAGGGCAGAAGTAATTAATTATGGATTACAAAACATAGTAGGTGAAATACCAAAGATATTTATTATGCTTGGAATATCCTATTGTTTAGGAATTTTTAATTTGTCACTTTTTACTTTTATATCATTGCTTATATATAAGGGGGCTTCAGGGGGAGTACATCTAAAGACACATTTAGGGTGTATTATATTTACAACTTTATTCTATTGTGGAATCCCTTTTATTTCTCAATATTTTGTAATATCTCAAAGTATAAAATATATTGTGGTAGCCTGTATTTGGATTTTTGGAGTTATAATGATTAGGCTTTATGCTCCAGCTGATACAGAAGATGTACCAATTTTGTCAAATAAAGTTAGAAAGAAAAAAAGAATAATATCGTATATTGCGTTTTCACTTGGTTTATTAATTTCAATTATAATTAGTAATAATACAATTTCAAATATATTAATATTGTCTAATTTGTTACAAACGATAACAATTACAAGGTTTATATATAAGGTAACAAATAACAAATATGGTTACGAAGTATATAGTGATACTTCATATGAATCTGTTTAGTATAAAATATATACCGGTAATATTTTATATTATAGAAATTTACCAAGGAGGGGATGTTTATGTTAAAATTTTTAGCAAAAACAGCAGAAAAATATGCAAAGGCAACAAATACAGCATGTTTGGTATTTGCAGTGTTTCATCAACCTAAAATGCCAGCAAGTATGATTAAAAAAGACTAATAAAAAACATTGGTAAAAATAGTTCGAAATATATATTTTTACCAATGATATAACTTAAAAGTTATACAAATACAATCCTAAATAAAAAGAAAGTAGTTTAGTTTTAACTACTTTCTTTTTATTTAATAATATATTTCTAATTGTTGACAAAAGAAATTATCATTTTTTGAAGTATATAAATTAATATTATTATTTTTCTTTATTAATTTACGAACTTCCCATAGACCAAGTCCTGTATGATTATCTTTACCAGAAACACCTTTTTCAAATATTTTTTCAGTATCTAAATTTTTATCATTATAAGTATTTTCTACTATTATTAATTCACGAGAATTTTTGTTATCATTTCTAAAAGTTAAATTTATAATTTTTTCTTCACATTCTGAACTTGCTTCAATAGCATTATCTAAAAGAATTCCTAATATTCTTGCAAATTCGTAAATTTTCATATGCAGAGTAGAAAGGTCTAATAAGAATGTTATATTTACTTTAATATCTTTTTCTTCGGCTTCATTATATTTTTTAGTTAATAAATTATATATTCCATCATTATTTATTATTTCAGGATTTAAAAGATATAAATTATTAACTCTTTGACAATCATCTTCAAGTTGCAAATAATATTTTTTTAAACCTTCCATGTCTTCTGTTCTTATATAACCACCAATTGTTGTAACAATATTATCAAAATCATGCTTAAAACCTCGAACATTATCATGTAAAATATGTAATGTATTATTATATTCTTCAGCACTTTCTAATTTTCTAGTTGTTAAAATTAATTTAAAGACTTTAGTTAAACTATAAATACTGATAATAAAATAAGCTAATAGAGATATAAAACTTAAAAAAGTTATTATAATTGGTAACTTATCTACATAATAGAACAGAGTAATAGATTGTACAAAAATTGCTAAAATCCCAAAAAATAAGTTAGAAATAATTATGATTTTATTTTTTTTGTCAATATCATCAAGTATGTTAAGTCTATATTTTTTATTTTTAAAAAATGAAATTATTATTAGTGTAAATAAATACATTATGAAAAGATACAACAATTTATAAAATGGAATTACATTTAGTTGCTCTGCAGAAATGTTTAACAAAGTAATGTATGGATTTAATGTTAATATCTGTATCAGATTAAAAACTATTAAAGAAAAAACAAAAGATGAAATGGTTTTTAAAAAAGAGCTTTTAAAAATAGTGTAAATCAAAATAATTATAACAAAATAGTTAAGAAATATATTAAAAGGATTAGGTATAAAAAAATTTGTTATTATACTACTACAAGATGCTGAAATTATATATATTATTTTTTGATAAGTAGATGCTTTTATATCAGCGATATAAATAAAAAGTTGCATAATAATAAAAACTTCAACAAAAAATAAAGGTATAGTAATTAAATTCATTAATTCTTCATTTGGCGTACTAACAGCCAACCATAAATTATTCAAAATTTCCATAAGTTTTTAAAACCTCCATTAAATCTGCTTTGTATTTAGGACCAATATCACAAGTACTACCATCCTTAAAAGTTATAATTCCAGAAACAGGCTCAACATCCTTTATTTGAGATATATTAGCAATACAAGATTTATGACATCTTTTATAAGTTTCTGGTAATCTGTCTTGAAACTTATTAAAAGAACTATAAGTATCATAATCACGAGTTGGAGTATGAAAAACAAGTTTCATACCATCTCTTTTGATATATTGAATTTCAGCCTCATTGATAATAGTATTTTTATTATCAATTTTTATATACTTTTTAGGTGAGCCATTAACATCGTCAAACAACCTCTTTATAGTTTCTTCTAAACGATCATAAGTTATAGGTTTAGCTAAATAGTCGAATGTTTTAAATTTATAAGCAATCATAGCATATTCCAAGTGACCAGTTGTAAAAATAATATAAGAGTTTTTATTTATTTTACGAATGGCCTCTGCTAATTCTAATCCACTTTTATTAGATTTTAGATTAATATCTAACATAATAACATCAATTTTATTATTACTAACATAATTTAACATATCTTTAGTATTATTAGCTTTGAAAGATACGAAAGCATCAAAGTTATTTTTAGTAAAGATATTTTCAAGCATTTTTTCTAATCTATCTAGAATATTAATATTATCATCGCATATTGCAAAATTTAACATATATTTCTCCCCTTTTTTTACATGAAATAAAAAAAGCAAACGAACTTTGACAAAAAGAAACGAATTACCTTAATTTTCCAGTAATAATAACAATATAATCTAAAAATCTCATATTGTCAATAGAAATTTACAAAATTATCCATAAGCTAAAACTGATAATATCAGCAATAATACAAAGTGAAGAAATTGATATGAGAAAAAATAATATTATAAATTTAATAATATTAGGATATAATAATAAAAATAATTTTTGACATAAGGAGGTAAGTTTAAAAATAAAAAATAGAAGTGCATATAAATATAATGTAAACGTTTCAAAAGAAGATAAAATATTAACACTTTCTACTTGTACTAATATTGGAGAAGGAAGAACAGTTGTACATGCTAAATTAATTTATAGTAAATAAAAATATCCCTTTAGTTTAATAAGGGATATTTTCATTTGAATATATTGTTATTTTTGGTTGGTAATAATAAAAAAATAAAGGCATATAATTTAACAATAAAAGTAATGGAGGGTTATTATGCGAAGAAAGAATACAAAAAAACTAAAAATTGTAGAGATTTCAATTTTTATTACTATTGTTTTATTTGTTTTTGCAATAACAGCTATATATAATGAAAAAACAGTAAAAACAAATACTGAACTTTTAAGTAATAAAAAAATAGGTTGGGGAATAAAAAGAAATGATAATCATGAGCAACCAGATGTTGGTAGTGCAAATAAAAATGTTTTAGAACAATATAATGGAATAGCATTAGGAAATAATGAAAAAAAATATATTTATTTAACTTTTGATGAAGGATATGAAGCTGGATATACAAGTAAAATATTAGAAGTTTTAAAAAATAATCAAGTAAAAGCCACATTTTTTATTACGGCACATTACGTTAACACACAAGAAGAGTTAGTTAAACAAATGATTGAAGAAGGTCATATTGTTGGAAATCATACAGTTAATCATAAAAGTATGCCAGATTTATCAGAAGAAAAAATAAAAAAAGAAATTTTAGAATTACATCAAACAATTTACGATAAATTTAACTATGAAATGAAATATATGAGACCTCCAAAAGGAGAATTTAGTGAAAAGAGTTTAAGTGTTACAAATTCATTAGGTTATAAAACTGTTATGTGGTCTTTTGCATATGAAGATTGGAATGAGGATAAGCAACCAGAAGAAGAAAAATCAAAAGCAAAAATTTTAAACAACTTACATAATGGAGAAATTATGCTTTTACATGGAAATTCAAAAACTAATACTAATATTTTAGATAGTATTATAAAAGAAGCAAAACAAATGGGATATGAATTTAAATCATTAGATGAATTTCAAAATTAATTAGAAAGGATTTTTTATGAAAAAGAATAGATATAATAAAATAGATAAGCTCTTAGAGTTACCAAAAGAGGTTTATTCTGATGTACCCAAAATTATTATGACAGGATTTGAAGAAGTAATTATAGAAAATTTTAAAGGAATATTAGAATATGAGGAATTTTTAGTTAGAATAAATACTCATATTGGAATTATTAGTATAAATGGTTATCAACTTACTTTAGAGAATATGACAAATGATGATATTAAAGTTAAAGGAAAAATAGAAGGCTTAGATATAGAAAGAACAATAGATGAAAATTAAAGGAGAAAATAATGTTTATAAAAATAATGTTAAGTTATGTTTTAGGTTATTTAAAATTATCAGTAGAAGGATATTACATAGAAAGATTTATTAATATATGTAAAAATAATAAAATAACTATTTGGAATTTAAAAAGGAATAAAGAAATTGAGCTATATTTAAATGTAAGAATTAGTGAATTTAAAAAAATATGTGAAATTGCAAAGAAAACCAAATGTAAAATAAAGATAAAAAACAAAAAAGGGATTCCATTTTTGTTACATAAATATAAAAAAAGAAAAATATTTTTAATCCTTTTAATCTTGATAACTTGTTTTATAGGTTTTTCCTCAAATTTTGTATGGAATGTGGAAATAAAGGAAGAAAATGACCAGAAATTGGGAAATATAGAAAAAGACATAGAAAATGCAGGACTAAAAACAGGAATTTTAAAATCAAAAGTGAAAACCAAGGAAATTATAAATAATATCAGATTACAAAGAAAAGATGTTGCGTGGATTGGAATTGAACTAAAAGGAACAAATGCAATTGTAAAATTAGTAAAGGCAGATGAAAAACCAGAAATTATAGATGAAAATGAATATTGTAGTATTGTTTCTAACAAATCAGGAATTATAACAAAAATTAGTGCACAAACAGGAACAGCGAATGTTAAAGTAGGAGATATAGTAAAAGAAAATGATGTATTAATTAATGGGTGGATGGAAGGAAAATTCACAGGAATTAGATATGTCCATGCAAAGGGAGATGTAGAAGCAAAAGTATGGCATACGAAACATAAAAAAATTTTATATAATACTACGCAAACAATAGAAACAGGAAATACAGAAAAGAAATATGAAATGAAAATTAATAATTTTAAAATAAATTTTTATAAAAACCTTTCAAAATTTAAAATTTATGATACAATAGAAACAGAAAATAAATTTAAAATATTTTCAGATTTTTATTTACCAATTTCTTTTGTAAAAAAAATTAATAAAGAACAAGAAAAAGTACAGAAAAAATATAGCTTGGAAGAAGCTAAAACTGTAGGGATAAAAGAACTTCAAGAAGAATTAGATAAAGAAATTGAAAATAAAGAGAATATTGTTAATAAAAATATTAATACCTATGAACAAGAAGATGGTGTTGATATTTATGTTACATATGAAGTACTAGAGAACATAGGGACAAATGAAAAAATTGTATTTTGAAGGGATGATGCAAATGGAAGAAAGAAGCCTTAGGATAACTGGAGCAGATAAAACTTTTTTTACTAAAATAACAAATGCTTTAACAAAAATATTAATACCTACTAAAATCGGAATTAACGGAATGTTAATTTCAATAAAAAGAAATAATTTATTAAAAGCATTTGAAATCTATAATGCAGAAAATGAGAATTATAATAAAGATGAATTAGAAAAAAAATATGATACAGCATATGAGGCATACCTTGATTCTTTAGATAAATATGTTATGGATTCTATTTATAAAAAGGTAAGAAATGGAACAGCATCTGAATTTGAGAAAAATGCTATGTCAAAATATTATGAAGTAACAAGTTTAAAAGAAAAAGAATATATGGAATATAAATATAGAAAACAAAAATATTTAATAGAATTAGATTACGAAGGAATAAAAATAGGAACAAAAGAAAAATTAATAGAAAGATACAATCAATTTTATATTTCTAAAATGGATTCTCTATATAAATCAATTTTAAAGAATTATTCAATTAAAGTAGCTGATAATACAAATATTTATGATTCTACTAAAGAATGGATTTATACAAAAATATTTTATACATTAGAAGAGTATATAGAGAATATATTATCTTTAAAAATAAAAATTGATTATGATCAAAACTTAAAAAATATTATTTCAGAATATGAAAAATATGAATCTTACATGGTTGGTAAATTAGATACTAGGGATAATATTGAAAAGAATATGGTATTGTTGGGCCTAAGTAGAAAGTTATTTACTCATAGTTTACCTTTAATTGTAGCAGAACAATGTTATGAAAAACTTTTAAAAGATGCTAGAAGCTTAGTACAAGATACTAAGATTGCAACAAAAAGAGAAAAAGCATATGCTATGTTAATTAATTTAATTGAAGATTACAATATTAAATTATTATCAACTAAAGTATATTGGGAATCTCCAAAAGACAGAGAAGAATATAAGAAATTCTGGAATAGATATCAAGAAATTTCAAAATTAAAGGAAACAGATTTTATTGAATACATTAAACAAAAGGAAATATTATTCATAAAAAATGATATGAAAAAATTAGATAAAGGTAAAACAGATTATACAAAACTTTTAAAATATTTTAAAAGAAAGTTAGTAGATTATGGTGCAATAAGAGAAATTAAAAATTCATATAAATCAGAAGGAAAATATATTAAAGTTAAGGAAGTAGTATAAATGTTTGAAGTTGTTTATAAAGATATTGCAGAAAAAGAAGAATATATAAATACAATAAAAAAAGTATTAGAGCAATGTTTTAAAGAAGAAAAAATTGAAAACTCAAAATTATATGTAACAATTACATTAACAGATGGGGAAAATATAAGAAAAATAAACAAGGAATATAGAAATATAGATAAAGCAACAGATGTTCTTTCTTTTCCTATGTTTGAAAAAGACGAGTTAGTACAAAAGATAAAAGAAAAATTATTTGAACATGAAGATGTATTAGGAGATATAGTTATTTCAATACCAAAAGTTGAAGAACAAGCTAAGGAATATGGACATAGTTTTGAAAGAGAATTAAGTTATATGGTGGTTCATGGATTTTATCATTTAATGGGATATGATCATATTAAAGAAGAAGATAAAAAAGAAATGAGACCGAAAGAAGAAAAAATTTTAAACGATCTAAAGATTATAAGAAAATAAAGGAGGAACTATGGAAAAAGGTAGAACAAAAGTATTGATTGTATTATTAATAATAGTAATTATTGCAGCAGGAGGAACCTTGGCTTATAAATTGGTAAAGGATAAAAATAAAACACAAGAAGTAACAGGAGAAGAAAATGAAACTCCAATAATAACGAAAGAAGAAAAGAAAATTAAAATTTTTAGTGGAAATGATAGACCAATTGCTGTTATGATTGACAATCATAGTGATGCGTGGCCACAAGCAGGATTACAAGATGCTTATATGGTATATGAAATTATTGTTGAAGGCGGAGAAACTAGATTGATGGCATTATTCAAAGGTGCTGATGTTGATAAAATAGGACCAGTTAGAAGTGCAAGACATTATTTTATTGATTATGCAATGGAAAATGATGCAATATATACACATTTTGGACAGAGCCCTCAAGCTGCTAGTGATATAAAAAAATACAATATTAATGATATTAATGGTATAGCTGAAGATGGAACTACTTTTTGGAGAGTAAAAGATAAAGCTGCACCACATAATGCAGTTACAAGTACAAAAAAATTATTAGAATCAGCACAAAGTAAAAAATATAAAACAACATCAACAAAAGAAAGCGTATTAAAATATACAACAGATGAAGTGAATTTAGAAAATGGTCAAGGTGCTGTTAGTGTGACAATTCCACATTCAAATTTACAAACTGTAAAATATGTTTATAATGAAGAAAGCAAAGTTTATGAAAGATATGCTAGAAAAAAAGAACAAAAAGATTGGACAACAGGAAAAACAGTTACAACTAAAAATATCATAATTACTTTTTGCGATAACTACACATTAACTGACAGTGAAAATAAAGGTAGACAAGGTTTAAAAAATATTGGAACTTTTGATGGATATTATATTACAAATGGTAAAGCAATTAAAATAAAATGTATTAAAAATTCTAGAGAAGAAAAGACAACATATCAAGATTTAGATGGAAATATAATAAATGTAAATGATGGAAATACTTTTGTTAATATTTGTCCAATAAATAGTGATGTTATTTTAGAAGCTCCAGAGACAACTGACACAAATAATACTTAAAAAGGAGAAATAAAATGAATGTTTATGATACAGCTAATAAATTAGCAGGAGAAATAAAACAATCAGAAGAATATATGAATTATAAAATGGCTAAACAAGCATTAAGTTTAAATTCTAAATTGAAAGAACAGCTACAAGAATTTGAAAAAATAAGATATGAAGTACAAGTTGAATTAATGCAAACTGGAAAAAATAATGAAGAAAAATATAAAAAAATGCAAGATTCATATTCTGAACTTATACAAGATGCAGAGGCAAAAAGGTTTTTTGAGGCAGAAACAAAATTTAATATTCTTATAGCAGATGTCAATAAGATAATTGGAGAAGCAATAAGTGACGTAATATAATAAAAAATAGGATTGTATATAAATAACTTTTTAAATATTAATGTTTAAAGAGTGTGATAAATATGGAATTTATAATTATAGCAATAATAGCTGTTATATTAAGCGTAATTTTAGGAATTTTATTTGGTTATAATTTAAAAAAAGTGAAAAAAATAACTGAAAATAAGGAATTGGATGAAAAGATAAAAAAGTATCCTAATAATATAGAAATTTGTAAAAGTTTTTTAAAAAAATTAAATAATGAAAAAGTGAAAGTTGAAGAAAACAGCGATAATGAAGCTAGTTTATATATTGCAGTAACAAATAAAATATTGATTGCAAATATATCTAATACTTATACTAGGATACAAACAATAGCACATGAATGTTTACATTCAGTGCAAAACAGAAAGATATTAATGTTTAATTTTATATTTTCTAATATATACATATTATACTATATAACAATATGTGTGCTAGCGATTTTTAAGATATTACCAAATAAACTAGTATTTTTAAGCATATATTTATTACTTAGTTTGGTATATTACATGGTAAGAATTTATTTAGAAAATGATGCTATGATAAATGCTAAATATTTAGCAAAAGAATATATGGAAGAGATTAAAATATCTTCAAAAGAAGAAATTAATAAAATTGTAAAAGAATTTGGAAAAATAAACGATATAGGAATTAGATGTGTTAATTATAAATTTTTCCTGAATATTATAGTAAAATTATTAATATTTTTAGGAATATGTATAGTAAGATAGAAAAAAAGTAGAGTTTGTAACTCTACTTTTATTTGTGGTTTAATAATAAATTTAGTATTTCTGGATAAATAGATTTTGCGTTTTTATTCCAATTATCAACAATTCTTTTGGCTCTTTCTCTAGAACCAGCAAAAGTTTTAACTTCAAAGATTGTTTCACTATTTTCTACAATTTTACATTTTATTGTGTAATTATTTTCATCTTTAGGAATGAATTCAGCAATAATAGAAGATTCTTCTTCAATTGATGCAAATTCTTTCTTGAAAATATTATCTGCCTTTAATTTCATTATTCCTGGTAATACATCTTTTGTAAGAATATATGCAGTTTTTCCTTCAGAAGTAATTCTTATAAATTGTTCTTCTTCTTTTGTGTGTATACCTACTAACTTTGAATCAATTAAATCTGTTAAAATTTGTTTAAAATAGAAGTAATTAATGTTATTAATGGAAGTGATTATTTTAAACAAATCATCTTGTCTAATGTCATTATCAATTAGATTTAATATATATAAAATAAGAACCTTATTTTCAGCCAAAGCAGTAGCATTATCTGAATTTGAACTCATAAATAGCACTCCTTACTTTGTTTTGTTTTTGGCATTATATCATATTTTACAAAAAAAGTAAAATAATTGGAAAAAATATTTTAAAATAACTTAAATAGTGATATAATATTTGAGCAAGAAATAAATTAATAATATATTTTTAAGAAAGGAAGTTATAATTTATGAAAAAAGGAAAAGTCGTTTTAGTAGGAACAGGTTTTGTTGGAATGAGTATGGCATATTCTATGCTTAATAAAGGAGGAGTTAATGAACTTATTTTAATTGATATTGATAAAGATAAAACTATAGGAGAAGAAATGGATTTATCACATGGACTACCATTTGCACCACAAAAAATGGTAATAAAAGCTGGAGATTATTCTGATTGCAAAGATGCACAAGTAGTAGTAATAACTGCTGGAATTGCACAAAAACCAGGACAAACAAGATTAGAATTAGCAGAAGTTAATACAAAAATAATGAAGCAAATTACAGAAAGCATAATGAAGAGTGGATTTGATGGTATTATTATAGTAGCAAGTAATCCAGTGGATCTAATGACATATGTTGTTGCAGAAGTATCAGGCCTTCCTAAAAATAGAGTAATAGGTTCAGGAACAGTTTTAGATACTGCAAGACTTCGTTATTTAATGGCAGATTATTTAAAAATATCAAGTAAAAATATTCATGCTTATATTATGGGAGAACATGGAGACTCTTCATTTGTTCCATGGGATCATGCATATGTTGGATGTAAAAAAGTAAAAGATGTTATGAAAGATAATAATCATCCTATGGAAGATTTGGAAAAAATTCATAAAGGAGTAGTTGATGCAGCTTATGAGATAATCGAAAAGAAAAAGGCTACTTATTATGGAATAGGAATGGCATTAAGCAGATTAGTAAAAGCGGTTTTAGACAATGAAAATTCTATTTTAACAGTATCAACTTATTTGAAAGATGGACAATATGGACAAGATGATATTTATATTGGTGTTCCTGCGATTATTAATAGTAATGGAGTAAGAGAATTAGTAGAATTGAATTTAAACGAAACAGAACAAGCTAAATTAAATAATAGTTGCAAATTAATAAAAGAAATGAGAGAACAATCAATAGAAAAAATTATAAAGGGATAAAAGAAGATGATTGTCATCTTCTTTTTTATGCAATTAGTGTTGGTTAATATATCAGCAATGTTACAGGGGGAATAATGAAAGATATATTTAAAGTAGCGATGTTACAAATGGAGAGAAGTAGTGATATAAATAATAATATTAAAAAAGGAATAAAATTTTGTAAGAATGCAAAATTGATGGGAGCGGATATTGCTGTATTTCCAGAAATGTGGAGCAACGGATATGAAATATTATTTAGAGGTCTTTTAAAAAATCAAAAGGATTTAGATATGAATAAAGTAAAAAGATGGCAAGATGAGGCAATAGATGATTCTAGTGAATATATAACAACATTTATTGATCTTGCAAAACAATTAGAAATAGCAATAGCAATAACATATTTGGAAAAAAATGATAAAGGGAAACCTAAAAATACAGTAATGATAATAGATAGAAAAGGAAATGTTATATTAAAATATTCCAAAGTACATACAGTGGATTTTAAAACAGAATTTTTTACAGAACCAGGAACAGAATTTAAAACTGCAATATTAGATTATGGCGAAGGTAAAGTGAATTTAGGAACAATGATATGCTATGATAGAGAATTTCCAGAAAGCGCAAGAATATTAATGATAAAGGGTGCTGAAATAATAATAGTTCCAAATGCATGCCTTATGACAAATATAAGATTAGAACAGTTAAAAGTAAGGGCTTATGAAAATATGTTAGGAATTGTTACTGTTAACTATTCAAATTTAAAAGGTAGATCTTCTGCATATAGCCCTATAGTTAGAGATGTTAACAGAGATGAATGTAATAGTGAAATAATTGTAATGAATGAAAATGAAGGAATATCAATTGCAGAATTTAATTTATCTCAAATTAGAGAATATAGAAGAAGAGAATTTCATGGTGATACATATAGAAAACCATATGCATATAAAGAGCTACTTTCAAATGAAGTACAAGAAATATTTAAAAGAGAAGATTCTAGAAGATGGAAAAATATATGAAATTCTAAATTATCAAAAAACTACTAATTTATTTAAAATAAAAATGGAAGAAGGTATATTTCTTAAATTTATGGTTGAAAGAATTATAGAAATGTAGTAAAATAAATAGGAATCAAAGTATTCAACAGGCTCATTTAATTAAAGGAGGACAGCATTTATGGAAAGACATTATGACTGTGAAGCATGCCAAAATAAAAATTGCAATATTTGTCCTGCATGTGGAAGAAATCCATCAATGAGGGACACAACAGACAGTTATAGAAATAGTGTGAAAAATGGTTACTATTCTAGTTCTATAATTGAAAAGAGAGACAAAGATGGAAATTTTATAGGGTATGCGTATAACAAACCTGGAGAATAACAGTCAAAGCTAGATTAGTTTCTAATCTAGCTATTTTTTTCCCAATTTAATAATAAATACATATTATCTATATATGTTAAATGATAGTGATAAAGAGATAGAGTGAATAATACTGAAATAATTGTCAACAATTAATAACAAATTCACTGAAAAGGTGTTGACATACGGAAAAAAGCATTGTATAATATATAAGCATGAATTAAGCGATGAAACTAAATGTGGCTACATCTTGCGATTCCGTAAAGGTGGAGGGAACTTTAGTGGAGTATGTCATGGCAAAGACCAGGCGGTAAGTTAAGTTAACTGTGTAAAGCGAAGTAAATCACAGATAACTTGTGCGTTGGAAGACGCATTTATAAATAGCACTTATCCCAGAATCATCATGCATATTTTGGGTTTTTATATAGGTGATATTCAAAACACCAGAGTGCGTTTTAACTTGCCACGGTAATTTTGACAGCTATGCTAGTTGTCACAAACAAAATATAAATTAAAGGAGGGAAAATTACAATGGCAAACACAACAGTAGCAACAAGTGAGAAAATCAGAATAAGACTTAAAGCATATGACCATGTAGTTTTAGATCAGTCTGCTGAAAAAATAGTAGATACTGCTAAGAAAACAGGAGCAAAGGTTTCAGGTCCTATTCCATTACCAACACAAAAAGAAATAGTAACAATTTTACGTTCTCCACACAAATACAAAGATTCAAGAGAACAATTTGAAATGAGAACACATAAAAGAGTTATTGATATTCTTTACCCAACACAAAAAACAGTTGATAGTTTAATGAAATTAGAATTACCAGCTGGTGTTGATATCGAAATCAAATTATAATAATGATTTAAAATTAAATTTCAAAAACTACATATTAATGTAGACAACAAAAAACCAAGCTGATATGCATTAATATAAAAATGAAATCTAAATATCAGCCAATAGTTAGGAGGAAAAAACAATGAATAAAGGAATTATCGGTAAAAAAATCGGTATGACACAAATATTTGATGAAAAAGGAAATGTAATTCCAGTAACAGTTATTGAAACAGCAGGAAATATTGTTTCTCAAATAAAAACTGTTGAAACAGATGGATATAATGCAATTCAATTAGGATATGGAGAAATAAAAGACAAACATATCAATAAACCAGAAGCAGGACATTTTGCAAAAGCTAAAATAGCTAATAAAAAACATTTAAGAGAATTTAGATTAGATGATATATCTTCTTATAAAATAGGAGACGAAGTAAAAGCAGATATTTTTGCTGCTGGAGAAAAAATCGATGTTCAAGGAACATCAAAAGGAAAAGGATTCCAAGGTGTTATAAAAAGACATGGACAACACAGAGGACCAATGGGACATGGATCTATGTATCATAGAAGACCAGGTTCAATGGGATCAACATCAACACCAGGTAGAGTATTTAAAGGTAAAAAATTACCAGGACATATGGGAAAAGTTACTGTTACAATACAAAACTTAGATGTTGTAAGAGTTGACATGGATAAAAATGTAATATTAGTTAAAGGTAGTGTTCCAGGACCTAAAGGAGCTATCTTAAAAGTAAAATCAGCTGTAAAGGCTAGTAAATAGAAAGGGAAGGAGGAAATTAGATCATGCCAAAAGTAGACGTATATGATATTAAAGGTAAAAAAGTAAGTGATATAGAATTAGCAGATAGCGTATTTGGAATTGAACCAAATGAAAACATAGTACATGCAGTACTTGTTAATTATTTAGCTAATCAAAGACAAGGTACACAAAGTACAAAAACAAGAGCAGAAGTTCGTGGTGGTGGAAAAAAACCATGGAGACAAAAAGGAACTGGTAGAGCAAGACAAGGTTCAATTAGAGCTCCACAATGGATAAAAGGTGGTATTGCTTTAGGACCAAAACCTCGTTCATACAAATATACAGTTAATAAGAAAGAAAAAAGACTTGCTATTAAGTCAGTATTAAGTTCTAAAGTAATAGAAAAAGAATTAACAGTAGTTGATAAATTAGAATTAAAAGAAATTAAAACAAAATCAATGGTAAAAGCTTTAACAGCATTAAAAGTAGAAGGAAAAACATTAATTATTGTTCCAGAGAAAAATACAAATGTTGTAATGTCAGCAAGAAACATTGAAGGAGTTAAAACAATTACAGCTAATAACATTAATGTATTTGATTTATTAAAATATAATAATCTAATTTTACCAGTTGATACTGTTAAAAAATTAGAGGAGGTGTACGCGTAATGTTACCAGAAGAAATTATAATTGCACCAGTTGTTACAGAAAAAAGTAACGACGAATTACAAGAAGGTAAATACACTTTCAAAGTAAATAAAAAAGCAACAAAAGTTGAAATAGCTAAAGCTGTTGAAAAACTTTTCGAAGTAAAAGTATTAAAAGTAAATACAATGAAAGTAAATGGAAAGAAGAAAAGAGTAGGATATCATACAGGTAAAACTTCAGATTGGAAAAAAGCGATTGTTACAATCGATACAAACCCAGAAGAAAAAGCTTATCTTGCAAAAGGCGGAAAGCAAACTAAGATATCTAAAAAATATAAAGATTCTATTGATGAATTTATGGGAGCTTAAAAATCAAGTGCTATATGATTTTTTAGCAATAAACATATAAAATATCGGGAAAGAACCCGGAGAATAAATAAAAAGGAGAGAAAAGAAAATGGCAATGAAACATTTTAAACCATACACACCATCAAGAAGAAATATGACAGTTTCAGACTTCTCAGAAGTTACAAAGAAAACTCCTGAAAAATCTTTACTTGCTAAGAAAAGAAAAAATGCAGGTAGAAACTCATATGGTAGAATTACAGTAAGACATCAAGGTGGTGGAAATAGACAAAAATATAGAATAGTAGATTTTAAAAGAGATAAAGACAATATGGAAGCAACTGTAATTGGTATCGAATATGATCCAAATAGAAGTGCTAATATTGCATTAATTCAATATGAAGATGGAGAAAAAGCATATATATTAGCTCCACAAGGATTAAAAGATGGAGACAAAGTAATATCAGGAGAAAGCGTTGATATAAAACCAGGTAACTGTATGCCAATCAACAGTATTCCAGTAGGTACTTTAATTCACAATATAGAATTAAATCCAAAACAAGGTGGAAAATTAGTTAAAGCAGCAGGACAAAGTGCTCAATTAATGGCTAAAGAAGGAAAATATGCTCACGTAAGACTTCCATCAGGAGAAATGAGACTAGTTTTGGCAAAATGTAGAGCTACTATCGGAGTAATTGGAAATAGCGAACATGAAAATGTTAAAATTGGTAAAGCTGGTAGAAAAAGACATATGGGAATCAGACCAACAGTTAGAGGATCTGTTATGAACCCAGTAGATCACCCACATGGTGGTGGTGAAGGTAGAGCACCAGTAGGACACGCAGGACCAATGACACCTTGGGGTAAACCAGCTCTTGGATATAAGACAAGAAATAAAAAGAAATTATCTAATAAATTTATTGTAAAGAGAAGAAACAGTAAATAGGAAGGAGGACATTTTAATATGTCAAGATCAAGCAAGAAGAAACCATTTGTAGAAGAAAAATTATTAAAAAGAGTAGAAGCTATGAATGAAACAGGAAAAAAAGAAGTTTTAAAAACATGGTCAAGAGCTTCAACAATATATCCACAAATGGTTGGTCATACAATTGCTGTACATGATGGAAGAAAACATGTTCCAATCTATATAGCAGAAGAAATGATAGGTCATAAATTAGGTGAATTTGCTCCTACAAGAACATACAAAGGTCATGCAGGAGAAAAGACAACTAAGGTTAATAATTAACAACTAAGAAATTAGTTAAGGAGGGAAAATAAAGTGCAAGAGCAAGAAACAGTAGTAAAAAACGAAGCGAAAGCAACTCTTAAATTTGCAAGAATTTCAAATAGAAAAGTAAAAATAGTAGCAGATTTAATTAGAGGAAAAGATGTTGATGAAGCTTTAGCAATCGTGAAATTTACACCAAAAGCATCATCAGAAATAATTGAAAAATTATTAAAATCAGCTATAGCAAATGCTGAAAATAATCATGATATGAAACATGAAAATTTATATGTTGCTGAAATCTATGCTAACCAAGGTCCAACTTTAAAGAGAATAAGACCAGCTGCAAAAGGTTCAGCAGTAAGAATTAGAAAAAGAACAAGTCATATAACAATAGTTTTAAAAGAAAAGGAGGCATAATAAAACCATGGGACAAAAAGTACATCCAACAGGTGTAAGAGTTGGGATAATTAAAGATTGGAATTCTAAATGGTATGCAAATTCTAATGATTTTGCAGATTACTTAGTAGAAGACCAAAAAATCCGTAAGTTTTTAAAGAAAAAATTATATCTTGCTGGAATTTCTAAAATAGAGATAGAAAGAACAGCAAAAGCAATAAAAGTAAACTTATATACTGCTAAGCCAGGAATTGTTATTGGAAAAGGTGGAGCAGGAGTAGAAAGCGTAAAAGCTGAGCTTACAAAATTAATAGGAAAAGATGTTAATTTAAACATTGTAGAAGTAAAAAATGTTGATACAGATGCTCAATTAGTAGCAGAAAATATCGCAGGACAATTAGAAAGAAGAATTTCATTCAGAAGAGCTATGAAACAATGTATGCAAAAAACTATGAAATCAGGTGCTTTAGGAATAAAAACTTCAGTATCTGGAAGATTAGGTGGAGCTGACATGGCTAGAACTGAATTTTATAAAGAAGGAAATATACCATTACAAACTTTAAGAGCTGATATTGATTATGGATTTGCAGAAGCAGATACAACATATGGAAAAATCGGTGTAAAAGTTTGGATATATAAAGGAGAAGTTCTTCCAGAAAGACCAGTGGAAGGAGGAGACCAATAATGCCATTAATGCCAAAAAGAACAAAACATAGAAAAATGCAAAAAGGTAGAATGAGAGGAAAAGCAACAAGAGGAAATAAAGTTACAGATGGAGAATATGGAATACAAGCTGTAACAGGTGCTTTAGTTACAGGAAATCAAATTGAAGCAGCCAGAATTGCTATGACTCGTTATATAAAAAGAGGTGGAAAAGTTTGGATTAAAATATTTCCAGACAAACCAATAACTGCAAAACCAATCGGTACTCGTATGGGTAAAGGTAAAGGTGCTCCAGAATATTGGGTAGCAGTAGTAAAACCAGGTAGAGTTATGTTTGAGATATCTGGTGTACCTGAAGAAACTGCAAGAGAAGCCTTAAGACTTGCTATGAACAAACTACCTAACAAAACAAAATTTGTAGCAAGAGAAACAGAAAAGGTAGGTGAAAATGATGAAGATAAATAAAATAAGAGAAATGTCTTCACCAGATTTAGAGAAAGAATTAGGTGAACTAAAAACAGAATTATTTAAATTAAAATTTAGTTTAGCTACCAACGGATTAGATAATCCAATGAAAATAAAAGAAGTAAAAAAAGACATTGCTAAAATAAATACAGTATTAACAGAAAGAAAAATAGCTGAATCTAAAAATGCATAATATAAGAAAACAATTGAAAGGAGAAATCTAAATGGAGGAAAGAAATCTTCGTAAAGTTATGGTTGGAACAGTTCTATCAAATAAGATGGATAAGACAGTTGTAGTAGCTGTTGAAACAAGCGTAAGCCATAAAGTATATGGAAAAACAGTAAAAAGAACATATAAATTAAAAGCTCATGATGAAGAAAATGTTTGCCAAATAGGTGATAAAGTAAAAGTAATGGAAACAAGACCACTTTCTAAAGATAAAAGATGGAGAGTAGTTGAAGTTGTAGAAAAAGCAATCGTTAAATAGGAAAGGAGGAACCATAAATGATCCAACAACAAACAAGATTAAAAGTAGCAGACAATACAGGAGCAAGAGAACTTATGTGTATTAGATGTTTAGGTGGTTCATATAGAAAAACATCTAATATAGGAGATGTAATAGTTGCTTCAGTTAAATCAGCAACACCAGGTGGAGTTGTAAAAAAAGGTGATGTAGTAAAAGCTGTTATTGTAAGATCTAAAAAAGGATTAAGAAGACCAGATGGTTCATATATAAAATTTGATGAAAATGCAGCTGTAATAATTAAAGATGATGGTACACCAAAAGGAACACGTATCTTTGGACCAGTTGCAAGAGAACTAAGAGAAAAGGACTATATGAAAATATTGTCATTAGCACCAGAAGTTCTTTAAGACAAAATATAATAAATATCTTGCATTGCTAAATTTTATCATTAAACCTTTGAGATACACAAAGCATATATCTGATGTCTATGATGAAATTTTCTTAGCAATATATTATTTCTATTTTGTTTTGGTAAATAGAAAATGAAAAAAGGAGGTAAACTCTCAATGAGAATAAAAAAAGGAGACAATGTACAAGTTTTATCAGGAAACGATAAAGGTAAAACAGGAGAAGTTCTAGAAGTTATACCAAAGCTTGACAAAGTCGTTGTTAAAGGCATAAACATTAGAAAAAAACATGTTAAAGCTAGAAAACAAGGAGAGGAAAGCGGAATTATATCAGTAGAATGTAGTATACCAGCTGCAAAAGTAAATGTAGTATGTCCTAAATGTGGAAAAACTACAAAAGTTGGATATAGTGTAGAAAAAGATGAAAAAGTTCGTATTTGTAAAAAATGCGGAGCAAAATTAAAATAAGAAAGGAGGATTAATAAAAAATGGAAAAATTAAGAGAGCAATATGAAAAAGAAGTAATCCCAGCATTAATGAAAAAATTTGAATATAAATCAGTTATGCAAGTTCCAAAACTTGACAAAGTAGTTATTAATATAGGATTAGGTGATTTAAAAGAAAATCCTAAAGCTTTAGAAAATGCAATGAATGATTTAACAATTATTACAGGTCAAAGACCAGTAGTAACAAAAGCTAAAAAATCAATTGCAGCATTTAAATTAAGAGAAGGTGCAAACATTGGATGTAAAGTAACATTAAGATCAGACAAAATGTATGATTTTGTTTACAAATTATTCAATGTAGCATTACCAAGAGTAAGAGATTTTAGAGGAGTTTCAAAAGATTCTTTTGATGGAAGAGGAAATTATTCTATGGGAATAAAAGAACAATTAATATTCCCTGAAATTGAATATGATAAAGTAGATAAATTAAGAGGTATGGACATCATATTTGTAACAACAGCTGAAAAAGATGAAGAAGCTAGAGAATTATTAAAACTTTTAGGAATGCCTTTTAAAAATTAATTAGTCAAAGGAAAGGAGTAAAACTATGGCTAAAAAGTCAATGAAAATAAAACAAGCTAGACCACAAAAATATAAAACAAGAGAATACAACAGATGTAAACTATGTGGTAGACCACATGCTTATATAAGAAAATATGGAATATGCCGTGTATGTTTTAGAGAATTAGCTCATAAGGGAGAAATTCCAGGAGTTAAAAAAGCTAGCTGGTAATAAAATCGATAAAAACATAGATAGAAAAAAAGAAAAGGAGGTAAGTAATTAATGAACATTACAGATCCAATAGCAGATATGTTAACAAGAATTAGAAATGCAAATAGTTCAAAACATAAAACAGTTGATATTCCAGCTTCTAATATGAAATTAGGAATTGCTGAAATATTATTTAAAGAAGGATATATAAAATCTTTTGAAGAAATAAAAGATGATGCACAAGGAATCATAAGAATTACTTTAAAATATGATGAAAAAGGAACAAGAGTAATTGATGGTTTAAAAAGAATTAGTAAACCAGGATTAAGAGTATATGCATCTAAAGAAGAATTACCAAAAGTATTAAATGGATTAGGAATTGCTATTATTTCTACTTCAAAAGGATTAAAAACAGATAAAGAAGCAAGAGAATTAGGAATTGGCGGAGAAGTATTAGCATATGTTTGGTAATTAAAGTAGTTGTTAAAAAGCAAGTTACGGAAAATTATGCAACTAAATAAACAGCAAAGTTGCAATCATAAAAGAAGGAGGGAAAACTAACATGTCAAGAATAGGAAATAAACCTATTACAGTACCAGAAGGTGTTGAAGTTAAAATAGATGGAAAACATATTACTGTAAAAGGACCAAAAGGTACATTAGAAAGAGAAATACATAGAAATATTTCTTTAGAAATGGATGGAAATATAATTAAAGTTACAAGAAAAAATGATGAGGCAGAAAATAGAAGTTTACATGGTTTAACAAGAACTTTAATTAATAACATGATAACAGGTGTAACTCATGAATATAGTAAAGAATTACAAATTAATGGAGTTGGATACAGAGTTGCAAAACAAGGAAATAATTTAAATTTAACATTAGGATATTCACATCCAGTAATTTTTGAAGCACCTGCTGGAATCACTTTTGATGTTCCAAACCCTAATACAATTATAGTAAAAGGAATTGATAAAGAATTAGTAGGTCAAACAGCAGCAGTTATAAGAACAAAAAGACCACCAGAAGTATATAGAGGTAAAGGTATTAAATATGCTGATGAAGTTATTAGACGTAAAGAAGGTAAAACTGGTAAATAGATAAATAATTGATATTATTTAAATTTATAAACTATAATCTAAATTGAAATCAGAAACTTTATAAATTGAATTCTAAAAATTTAATTTATAGAAAGGAGTAAAAAATGGTTAAAAAGACAGATAGAAAAATGGAAAGAAGAAGAAGACACATTAGAGTTAGAAGAAAAGTATCTGGAACAGCTGAAAGACCAAGATTATGTGTATATAGAAGTAATGCAAATATATATGCACAAATCATTGATGATGTTGCAGGAAATACTTTAGTGCAAGCTTCAACATTAGATAAAGAAATAAAAATAAAACATGCCAATAAAGAAGCTGCTAAAGAATTAGGAACATTAATAGCAAAAAGAGCAGCAGATAAAAAGATAAAAACAGTAGTTTTTGATCGTGGTGGATATATTTATCATGGTGTTGTAAAAGAATTAGCAGAAGCTGCAAGAGAAGGCGGTTTAGAATTCTAATGACAACATAAGTTATTACTTGAAATATGGATTACATAAATAGATACAAATTAAAAGTAAGGAGGAAAAACTAAAACCTATGGAAGAAAAAAATGAATTAAAAGAAAAAGTTGTTGCTATCAATAGAGTTGCTAAAGTTGTTAAAGGTGGTAGAACTTTTAGATTTAGTGCAGTTGTAGTTGTTGGTGACGAAAATGGTCATGTTGGTGTTGGAAATGGTAAAGCAGCTGAAGTTCCAGATGCTATAAAAAAGGCAATACAAGAAGCTAAAAAGAATTTAGTAGAAGTTCCAATTGTTGAAACTACAGTACCACATGAATATGTTGGAACTTTTGGTAGTGCAAAAGTAATGTTAAAACCAGCAGTAATAGGTACTGGAGTTATCGCAGGAGGAAGCGTTAGACCAGTATTAGAATTAGCAGGATATAAAAACATCAGAACAAAGGTAATTGGAACAAACAATCCAAGAAACGTTGTTTATGCTACAATTGAAGGATTAAAATCAATGCAAACAATTGAATCAGTAGCTAAAAAAAGAGGTAAAAAAGTAGAAGAAATTTTATAATTTGAAAAGGGGACTTATAACCCGGTTATTAATTGAAGGAGGTGCAAGGCATAAATGAAACTAGACGAATTAAAACCAGCTGCAAAAAAAGTAAAAAGAAATAGAGTAGGTCGTGGTATGGCTTCTGGAAACGGAAAAACTTCAGGAAGAGGTCATAAAGGACAAAAAGCAAGAAGTGGTGGAGGAGTTAGAAGAGGATTCGAAGGTGGTCAAACACCATTATATAGAAGATTACCAAAAAGAGGATTCACTAATATTCATGCCAACACATATACAGAAGTGACATTTAAAATGTTAAATAAAGTAAAAAATACAGATGTTACAGCTGAAAGCTTATTAGAAGAAGGAATTATTGGAAAAATCAATGATGGAATTGTAATATTAGCAACAGGTAAATTAGAGAAAAAATTAAACATTAAAGCTAAAAGATTCACAGCAAAAGCAAAAGAACAAATTGAAGCTTTAGGTGGAAAGGCTGAGGTGATTTAATTGTTTAAAACAATAAAAAATGCATTAAAAACACCTGATGTTAGAAAAAGATTATTATATACATTATTGTTAATAGTGGTATTTAGATTAGGATGTTATATCACTGTTCCAGGAGTTAACAGTGTAGCACTAAATGAAGCTATGCAAAATACAACAGGAATAGCAGGACTAATTGATATGATTTCAGGAGGAGCATTTTCTAGATTTTCTCTTTTTGCAATGTCAATCAGTCCATATATAACAGCTTCTATTGTCATTCAATTATTAGGAATGATTATTCCATCTTTAGAAAAATTAACTAAAGAAGGTGGAGAAGAAGGTAGAAAGAAAATAAATAGATATACAAAGATGTTAACAATAGTATTAGCTTTAGTTGAAGGAATTGGTATTTATTTATCATATAAATCAGCTGGAATATTTGTAGACAATAGCTTTTTAACAGGATTATTAGTTGTAACAGGATTAGTTGCAGGAACATCAATGTTAATGTGGTTAGGAGAACAAATAACAGCAAAAGGAATTGGAAATGGAATATCATTGTTAATTTTTATTGGTATTATATCTAGATTACCAAGTGGAATAACAACTTTATGGAATTTAATTATGACTAATTCTGGATTTAGTACAATCGGATTATTAACAGCAATAGCAATTGTTGTTGGAGCAATTCTTTTAGTAGCAGGAGTTGTGTTTGTACAACAAGCTGAAAGAAGAGTTCCAGTACAATATTCTAAAAAAGTAGTAGGAAGAAAAATGGTTGGAGCACAAAGTACACATATTCCGCTAAAACTTGCTATGGCAGGTGTTATGCCAGTAATTTTTGCTTCATCTTTCATGACATTCCCAGCTATGATAATTCAAATTTTTGTACAAGATATAGCAAATCAAACAGGATTTTTAGCAGGACTATATAAATTTTCAATTGCTACATCAACATCAAATGTGGAAATTGGATATTCAATAGCTAATGCATTAGTTTATTTACTATTAATTATAGGATTTACATTTTTCTATACTTATGCTACATTTAATCCAGCAGAAGTATCAAATAATATTAAGAAAAATGGTGGATTCATTCCTGGAATAAGAGCAGGAAAACCAACAACAGAATATTTATCATCAATAATATCAAAACTTACATGGTTTGGTGGATTTTTCTTAGCATTAATAGCTATTTTACCAATGTTATTAAGATTTACAAATCTAAATATAGCATTTGGTGGTACATCAATATTAATTGTTGTAGGTGTTGCATTAGAAACTGTTCAACAATTAGAATCACAATTGGCAATGAGACATTATAAAGGATTTTTAGAATAATATAAAAACAAAAAGAGGAAAGGCAAGAAAGTAAATTTGCCTTTCCAAATTGCTTTTTATATATTTAGTAATTTTTATCATGTTTATTAAATAAAAGTAAATATGATAAAGATTATTGCAAAATAATAAAAATAATCTTAAAATAAATAAAGAGGAAGTGTTTTATATGATAATTATAATGTTAGGTGCACAAGGGACAGGAAAAGGAACTGTTGCAGGTTTAATAAGTGAAAAAACAAAATGGCCACAAATTTCAACAGGAGATATTTTTAGAAAGAATATAAGTGAAAAAACAGAGTTAGGTATAGAAGCAGATAAATATATATCACAGGGAAATTTAGTACCAGATGAAATAACAGTTCCTATGGTAGCAAATAGATTAAAACAAGAAGATGCTAAAGATGGAGCGATTTTAGATGGATTTCCAAGAACAATAGAACAAGCAGAAAAATTAGATGAAATTTTAAGTGGGTTAGGAAAAAAAGTTGATTTAGTAATCAATTTAGTAACACCAAAAGAAGAGATAATAGATAGAATGTTAACTAGAAGAGTTTGTACAAATCAAGAATGTAAAGCTACTTATAATACAAAATTACATCCACCAAAAGTAGAAGGAATATGTGATAAATGTGGATCACCTTTAAAACAAAGAGATGATGATTCTAATCCAGAAGCAATTAAAAGAAGATTAGAAATATATGAAGAAAAAACAGCTCCATTAGTTGAATATTATCAAGAAAAAGGAGTACTAAAGACAGAAACTGTAAGTATTTCAATTAATAGAATGGGAAAAGATGTAGCAGAAGAAGTTGTTGAATCATTTAAAAATAAGTAACAAAAAAGGGAGACGATAAAATTGGTAACAATCAAATCAAAAAAAGAAATTGAATGTATGAAAGAAGCATGCAAAGTAGTTGCTATATTATATGATAAATTAGAAAAAGAAATAAAAGTAGGAATGTCAACATGGGAAGTTGACCAAATAGCTGAAAAAATAATAAGAAGTTTAGGTGCTATTCCAGCAGAAAAAGGATATGATGTTGGAATAAGAGGAATTCCACCATATCCAGCTTCTATATGTATTTCTATAAATGATGAAGTTATTCATGGTGTTCCATCAAAACATAAAATAATAAAAGATGGTGATATTGTAAGTGTTGATACAGTAGCATTAAAAAAAGGATTTAATGGAGATGCAGCAAGAACTTTTATGATAGGAAATGTATCAAAAGAAGCCAAAAGATTGGTAGATGTAACAAAGCAGGCATTTTTTGAAGGAATAAAATATGCTAAACCAGGATATAGAATTGGAGATGTTTGCCATGCAATAGGAGAATACGTACATTCACAAGGATATTCAGTTGTAAGAGAATTTCAAGGACATGGAATTGGTAGAGAAATGCATGAAGATCCAGGTATTCCTAACTATGGAAAAGCAGGAAAAGGAATTAGATTAGAACCAGGAATGACATTAGCAATAGAACCAATGGTAATTCAAGGAAAACCTAATATTTTAGAATTGGATGATGGATGGACAATTATAACAGAAGATGGAAGTTTAGCAGCTCATTATGAAAATACAATATTAATTACAGAAAAAGAGCCAGAAATATTGACAATACTTTAAGGATGATGTATAATATAATAGTTATTATGCACAATAGCCAAATTGTGTGGCAAAATATAGAAAACTCTTTAATAGGAGGGGAATGAATTGGCAAAAGAAGATGTTATAGAGGTAGAAGGAACAGTAGTGGAAGCACTACCAAATACTAATTTTAAAGTAGAACTTGAAAATGGACATCAAATATTAGCTCATATATCAGGTAAATTAAGAATGAACTATATAAAAATATTACCTGGAGATAAAGTAAAAGTAGAACTTTCACCTTATGATTTGACAAGAGGTAGAATTACATGGAGAGCTAAATAAAAAGATTTAACTAATAAAAAATTAACCCAAATATATTATTAAAAAGCAAGCCAAGGAGGTGCAAATAAATGAAAGTAAGACCATCAGTAAAACCAATGTGCGACAAATGCAAAGTAATAAAAAGAAAAGGTGTAATTAGAGTTATTTGTGAAAACCCTAAACACAAACAAAGACAAGGTTAATCCTTATATTCGTTAATAACACAAATGAGGTAGCGGCTGTGACTCCTTATTTTAGGAGGTACATATCGAATTTGTGTTTATATATATGTCTTAGAGAACTTAAAGAGGCTAGAGTAAACGCTAGTGCATTTCACCTTTGAGTATTTTTAGGACAAACAAAACAAAAAATTTGGAGGTGCAAAAAAATATGGCTCGTATAGCAGGAGTAGATTTACCTAAAGAAAAAAGAGTAGAAATAGGACTTACATATATTTATGGAATAGGAGTAGCAAGTTCTAGAAAAATTCTTGAAAAAGCTGGTATAAATCCAGATACTAGAATTAAAGATTTAACAGATGACCAAGTAAATGATATTAGAAAAGTTATTGATGAATCTTATACAGTTGAAGGAGACTTAAGAAGAGAAGTAGCATTAAACATAAAGAGACTTACAGAAATAGGATGCTACAGAGGATTAAGACATAGAAAAGGATTACCAGTAAGAGGTCAAAGAACAAAAACTAATGCTAGAACTAGAAAAGGTCCTAGAAAATTAGTTAGTAAAAGCAAAAAATAATAAAAATTAATCATAAATATTAATTGATTAATCTTAAATAAAGAGTATAAAATCTTTGTAGAGGAGGAAAAAGCAAAATGGCTAAAAATGTAACAACAAAAAAAGTAGCTAGAAGAAATAGAAAAAACATTGAAAAAGGTGCAGCACATATTCACTCTAGTTTTAACAATACAATAGTTACAATTACAGATACACAAGGAAATGCAATATCATGGGGAAGTGCTGGAGAATTAGGATATAAAGGTTCTAGAAAAAGCACACCATTTGCAGCAGGTCAAGTTGCAGAAACAGCTGCTAAAGCTGCTATGGAACATGGATTAAAATCTGTTGAAGTATTTGTTAAAGGACCAGGTTCAGGAAGAGAAGCAGCAATTAGAGCACTTCAAACAGCTGGTTTAGAAATAAGTGCTATCAAAGATGTAACACCAATACCACATAATGGTTGTAGACCACCAAAAAGAAGAAGAGTATAATTTGAAATGAATGATAAAGCAAAATTAAAAGGGAAATTATTAATTAGAAAATGAGTAGATTAAATAGACTAAATTAAGATATCCCTTGTCATTAGTAGAAAGGAGTATAAAGATGGCAAGATATAAAGATGAACAATGTCGTAGATGCCGTAGAGAAGGACAAAAATTGTTCTTAAAAGGTGAAAGATGTTATTCTGATAAATGTAGTATTTCAAGAAGAAATTATGCACCAGGACAACATGGACAAAAAAGAGCAAAACTTTCTGAATACGGAACTCAATTAAGAGAAAAACAAAAAACAAAAGCATATTATGGAGTGGGAGAAAAACAATTTAGAAAATACTTTGAAATGGCTTCTAATAAAAAAGGTGTAACAGGTGAAAACTTATTACAAATTTTAGAAAGCAGATTAGATAATGTAGTATATAGATTAGGATTTGGAACATCTAGAGCTCAAGCAAGACAATTTGTAAACCATGCACAATTTGAAGTAAATGGTAAAAGAGTAGATATTCCATCATACTTAGTAAAACCAGGAGATATTATCACTGTTAGAGAAAGTAAAAAAGATAACAGTACTATTAAAGTAAATGTGGAAGAATCTGCTAAAAGACCAATTCCAGCATGGCTTGAAAAAGATAGTGAAAAATTAAGTGGTAAAGTAATTAGATTAGCATCTAGAGAAGATGTTGATATTCCAATTGAAGAGCATTTAATAGTAGAGCTTTACTCAAAATAATAGTTAAAAATAATATGAAAGGTTTAGTCAAAACCTTACAATTTTACTTAAGGAACCTATATAGTTTAAAGAGTTTGAGATATATTCTCGAATATTAGGAGGTAAAAATGATTGAATTTGAAAAGCCAAATATTGAATGTCTAGAGGTTGATGATGAAAACAACTACGCAAAATTTGTATGTGAACCATTAGAAAGAGGATATGGAGTAACAATAGGAAATTCACTAAGAAGAATTTTGCTTTCATCACTTCCAGGTTGTAGTATTACAAGTGTAAAAATAGATGGAGTATTACATGAATTTTCAGGTATACCAAATGTTGTAGAAGATGTACCAGAAATAATTGTTAACTTGAAAAATGTAAGATTAAAATTTGAAGAAAATGAAGAAAAGATTTTAAGAATTGATTTCAAAGGAGAAGGCGAAGTTACAGCAGCTGACATAATAACAGATGGAACAGTTGAAATATTAAATCCAGAATTACATATAGCTACAGTTTCTGAAGGTGGAAACCTAAAAATAGAAATGACAGCTGATAGAGGTAGAGGATATAACTCATCTGAAAAAAATAAAAAACCAAACCAAGATATATCAGTTCTTCCAATTGATTCTATTTATACACCTGTAAAAAAAGTAAATTATCAAGTTGAAAACACAAGAGTTGGACAAATGGTTGATTATGATAAATTGATAATTGAAGTATGGACAGATGGAAGCTTAAAGGCACATGAAGCATTAAGTTTGGCAGCAAAAGTAATGACAGGACATTTAGAATTATTTATAGATTTATCAGAAGCTACAAAAAATACACAAGTTATGATAGAAAAAGAAGAATCTAAAAAAGAAAAAGTTTTAGAAATGTCAATTGAGGAATTGGAACTATCTGTAAGATCATTTAACTGTTTAAAAAGAGCAGGTATTGCTACAGTTGAAGATTTAACAAATAAATCAGAAACAGATATGATGAAAGTAAGAAATTTAGGTAAAAAATCATTTGATGAAGTAACAGCAAAATTACATTCATTAGGATTAGATTTTGCCAAGGAAGAAGAGTAAAAATAGTTAAAGGAAGGTGAAATAAATTGGCTACTAATAGAAAATTAGGAAGAACAACAGACATAAGAATGGCAATGTTAAAAACTTTAACAACAGATCTTATTATGCATGGAAAAGTTGAAACAACATTAGCTAGAGCTAAAGAAGTAAAATCAATAGCTGATAGCATAATAGCACTTGCTATTAAAGAAAAAGATAACTTTGAAATGGTAGATGTTAAAGTTGTAAAAGCTAAATTAGATTCAAAAGGTAATAAAGAAACTGAATTAGTAAAAAGCAAAAATGGTAAAGAATATCTAAAAGTAGTAAAAGAAGAAACTACAGAAAAAAGACAAAAAGACATGCCAACAAGATTAAATGCTAGAAGAAAAATGATGAGAAAATTAAATAAAGTTAAAGATAGTGAAGGTAATAATGTAGATTTACCATCAAAATTATTTAATGAAATAGCTCCAAAATATGCTGATAAAAACGTAGGAGGATATACACGTATTATTAAAGCAGGTCCTAGAAGAGGAGACGGAGCAGAAGTTGCAATATTACAACTTATATAATTAAAATGAATATAAATAAAGATAAATAGGGGATTTTTAACTAAATTCTCTATTTTTATTTAAATATGTTTTATAAAATCTAAATTAAGTTTCAGTATTTTTTGTATACAGATGAGGAGAAAATATGGAATATAAAATACAATACTCAAAAATAAAAAATATTTATATACAGATAAAAGAAGGCAAAGTAATAGTAAAGGCACCAAAAAGAGTAACAAGGGAAGAGATAGAAAAAATCTTAAAAAATAAAGAAAAATGGATAAATAAAAGTTTAGATAAAGATAGAAAAAAAGGAAAAAAAGAAAATTTATATACAAAAGATGAATTTATTAAAATAGTTGAAAGTACTACAAAGGAACTAATAGAACTTACCAATTTAAAGCCAAATAATATCAGAATAAGAGATATAAGTTATGCATGGGGATCATGTTCAACAAATAAAAATATAACAATAAGTTTAAAATTAATAAAATATAGTAAAGAAGCAATAAAATATGTTATTTTGCATGAACTTTGTCATCTAAAATATATGAATCACTCAAAAAATTTTTGGAATTTAGTTGAAAAATATATGCCTGATTATAAAGAAATAAAAAAAGAGTTTAAATAATATGTAACAATAGAAAAAAATATTACATATAATAAACCATAGGAGGCTAAAAAAATGGAATTTATATTAAATACCATATTTTGGACACTAGCCCTTTATGGTTTATTTGAAATTATAAAAAATATAATATATATAAGTACATATACTAAATTTAAATCTGATGGAATATATTTAATAATAGCGGTAAAAAATCAAGAAGAGAAAATAGAAGGATTTTTAAGGTCAGTTATATTTAAAATATTATACGGAAAAGATGAATATTTAAAAAATATAATAGTTGCTGACTTGAAATCAACAGACAAGACAAAAGAAATTGTAAAAAAATTAGCGGAAGAATACCAAACAATAAAACCACTTTCTTGGAAAGAATGTAAAGATATAATGGATAATATTGATGACACATAGTTACAGTTCAGTAAGAAATGATTATGGTGTCCAAGCTTTGGTTCCCACTATAACACTTGAATTTTATTTAATGTCTTTTCATTTCATTCAAAAAGAA